>OLWA01000340.1_pt1 | contig 59885 bp, 46 predicted proteins | sample 1673251 | NCBI WGS metagenome assembly OLWA01 (sample SAMEA3178937, study PRJEB25190) | human gut metagenome | biome: human gut; feature: human-associated habitat; material: faeces | place: Austria | collected 2013 | reverse complement strand
ATTTTACATGCTTTTATCTAATATGTAAAAGCCTTTTGATAGACATTACTACTACGTTTGCTGTAATCTCATGGAAGAAGGAGGCATACAGAATTATGATAGCTGATAAAATTAAAAATGCTCGTACTATTCTTTATTACATAACTATCATTATAGTTGGGATTATATGCACATATAAGAAGAGAATAATATAACTTTTGTTATGATATCAAATGATTTTTTCATTTAATATAACATTACATTGTATAGAAAAAATCAAATCAAATAAATTTGAAGAATACACTAAGTTAGATGAAAAGATAGGTGTAGAAGACTATATAGAAAAATTCAAAAAACTAATAAAAAGAATATATTTACCAGAATAAAGTGGTTATTGCATATTAAAATTAGAACTAAAGGAGAAACAAAATGAAATTTATTATAGCGTCAGATTCGTTTAAAGGAAGTTTATCTTCTAATCAGGTTAATAATATTATTGAATCAAAAGTTAAGGAAATTTTTCCAAAAAGCTTTTGTGAAAAAATGTTAATCGCTGATGGAGGAGAAGGAACTTTAGAAGCTATTTATGGTGAAAGTGGCAATGGATATGACAAAATAGTAATTGATACAGTGAATCCTTTAGGTAAAAAAATAGATGGATATTATCTTAGAAAAGGTAATATTGCAGTTATTGAAATGGCGCAGGCTTCAGGATTAACGTTAATTGATGAAAAAGAAAAAAATCCTATGATTACAACATCTTTTGGAACTGGAATTTTCATAAAGCATGCAATTGAAAACGGTTGTACTAAAATCTATATAGGAATAGGTGGGAGTGCTACAAATGATGGAGGTATAGGTGCAATGATAGCCCTTGGTTATAGATTCTTGGATTCGGAAGGAAATGAATTGTCAGGAATAGGAGAAAATCTTGAAAAAATTGCAACTATAGATGATACCTTTGCTATAAAAGAAATTTCTGAAGTCGAAACCATTGTCATGTGTGATGTGACTAATACTCTAACAGGTGAAAAAGGTGCAACATACGTTTATGGACCACAAAAAGGTGGTACAGAAGAAATGTTGGAAAAGCTGGAAAAAGGAATGATTTCCTATAGAAAAATTCTGGAAGAATATTTGGGACATTCAATAGAAGAAATTGAAGGGTTAGGTGCTGCAGGAGGACTTGGTGCCGCTTTATATGGATTTTTAAATGGAAAGATGCAATCAGGCATAGATGTGTTACTTGAGTTAAATAATTTTGAAGAAAAATTAGATAGTACTGATATTGTTATTACAGGAGAAGGTAAGACGGATTACCAGTCAGCATGTGGAAAGGTTATCTATGGAATTGCAAGAAAATGTAAGAAATATAATGTTCCGGTATTGGTTATTTCAGGAAGTTTAGGAGAAGAAATTAATCAATTGTATAGTATGGGAGTTAGCGGAATGGAAGCTTCTGTGTGTAACATTATTTCTTTAAATAATGCCATGGATAATGCAGAGAAATATTTATGCTATGCAGCAGAGAGAGTACTTCGTGTACTTAAAACAGGAATGGAGTTAGTACAAAATGAAAAAATATAAAGGAATTATTTTTGATTCAGCTGGGTTAGGCGAAGCATCAAAGTATAGCAAAACTACATACAAGTTAAACAATTTTAAAGAAATATTAGATATAGTATAGTTAGGAGTAATTATAGCAGTAAAAACAGACTAAAATTAAATATGAGACATATGTCAACTTGTTAACCGGTAAGGGTATGTGTAATACTAAACATACCTTATCGGTTTTTTATTCTTTAACATAAATTTTGTTAAAGAATAAAATTAAGTATACATTATTTTTGCAAATCAGCACATAAATGTGAATGTGAAAATAACGGGAAATATAATAAAAATTTGGAGGCATATATGATGAATAAAAAATGGGTAGTTATAATTTTAAGCCTGGCGTTGATAATGTTAATAATGCCACAGAACATTACAGCAGAAGACAACAGTGTCAATTATGATAATTTGATAATAGTAAGCGATGACATCGTGTCCGAAGATGGAAGCAATGTTGTAAGATGGACAAAGGATAAAACATATGTAATATGTTCAAAAAATATGGTTAATCGTCCAACCGTAAAGTGTAAATTAATAATTGAGCCGGGAACAACAATTTTGTTTGGAACAGGAACAGGTAATATAGATGGAATAGAAAATTCAGAGGTAGTATATAGACCTTATCCAATTTTTATAGTTGAAGAGGATGGAAGCATTGAGGCAAAAGGCACAAAGGAGAAACCAATAACATTAAAAAACATAGACACTCATGTGGGATGGAATGGTATAGAGATATTTCTTCCGGATAATGGGGAGGTTACAGACACTTTTGAGTACTGTAATTTTATAAATGGTGGAGCTCAATATAGAGATTTTACGGAAGGGCTTATTGATGTATCTTATGGAACAGAAGAGACTAGGTTTAATTTAGTAGTAGATCATTGCAATTTTGATAGTACGGAATTAGTTAAGAATGTTGATTTGCAGACAAGTGAAATAGGAGCCGGCGTCTATTATGGAGACTACGATGGAAATAAAGTTGAGGCAAATATAAAAATATCAAATTCGACTTTTAAATCTCTTTCAATGGGAATTGAGGGGGTAACTTCTGATGAGTCTGATAGTTATTTGTATAATGAAAAATCTAATTGTGTTATAGAAAATAACATATTTGAAAATAATGTGTCACAGTCTTATAGCCCATCAGTTGTTTGGGGAGGAAATGCAGAAATAAAGGATAATATATTTTATACTAAAGAAGGAGGAGCATTAACCAAGAATGCATTAGATTTAGATGGTCAATGTAATTATATAATAGAAGGGAACATATTTTATGGAAGCCAATCCACGGAATCTAAAAAGATGAATAAATGTGCACCCATTAAAGTACAGTTTGGAGCTAATGTTAACGCTGATAAAACAAGACATTATAAGGAAAACAGGTGCGATTATTCATCAGAGTATGGAAATTATGTAGAATTAAATGGAAGTATGATAACTCAGGAATGTAACCTTGGAAATGTGTCCGGGTTGGAGTACTATTTTAAAAATTGTAATATTGGATATAAGAATGGAAACAAATCAAAAGTTAAATTTAATGCAGGCAGTACAAATGTAATAGAGTCATTAAATGTTTTATATAATGGGGAATTAGAGGCAATTGGAGAAAAAGTAAATCCTGTGAGATTTGTTGCTGCATCTGACAGGGGACTTACAACATCTTCTAATGGAATTAGTTTAGAACAAAATTCTTCTTCTGATTATTTAGAGGGAAAGGCAGTGTTTGAAAATTGCATATTTGATAATGTTAAGTTAAGTAGTACGGTAGTAAGTAAATCAACAGAGTCAGAAGAAAAAATACCACAAGTACTGACTATAAAGAATAGTGATTTCATAAATGAATCATCAGGAATAAGCGTTAAATATAACAGTTATTATGATTATATTTGTGGCAAGATTTTAATAGAAAACGTATTTATAAAAGGAACAGGAAATGACACATATTCAGGAATGAGTATTACTGCATATGGTAATAAAATTCCATCGGAGAATATTTTTGAAGCATCTAATTGCGTGATTTACAATTTTCAACAGCAACGTTACGGAATTGGATTAGACCTTAGTATTGATGATAATCTTACGGATAGCATAATACTTAAAAATATTACCCTGGCAAATAATTATTATGGAATTAAAGCAAGCAAATCAATGACAAAATTCCCTATTATCCAAGATAGTATTATAGCAAAAAATACAAGAGGTTTTGATGTAAGTGAAGGTATAAATATATTTAATATTACTTATACATGTATTTATAACGATGGTTGGGATGGAAATACTTATGGATATGGAGAAGGATGTATATTCAAAGATCCTATATTTGCAGATTTGAACAATGGCGACTTTCATCTTAAGTCAACAGGTGGCAGATGGGACGGCTCAAAATGGGTAACAGATACAGATGCAAGTCCGTGTATCAACGCAGGAAATCCTGCAAGTGATTATGCAAATGAACCTGAACCTAATGGAAATAGAATAAATATGGGAGTTTTTGGAAATACATTTCAGGCTTCAAAAACAGGTAACGGAAGTGTGCAACCAACTACAAATCCTGCCGGTAGAGAAACTACAACTCCGATGACAACTAAGTCCGATGGGGAAACTACAACTCATGGGGCAACGAACCCTGACAGAGAAACAACAACCACAAATGCTAAACCAACAGCTTCCGGAACAATACTTATCGGCAGTACAACAGCTTCAGAAAAGGAAACACTTAGAAAACCATCAGTTAAGAAAATAACAAAGGGTTCCAAAAGATTAACAGTAACTTTTAACAAGATGAAGAATAGTGGTAAAGTATTTTATGAAATACAATATTCTACAAAGAAAAATTTTAAAAAAGCTACAAAGACTTTAAAAGTAAGTGCAAAGAAAACCAAAGTAATAATTAAAAAACTTAGAGGAAACAAAAAATACTATGTACGCATAAGAGCTTATCAGACGAAAAAAATAAATGGTAAGAATAAGAAAGTTTATTCAGTATGGACAAAAGTTAAGGCAGTGAAAACCAAAAAGTAAACAATAAAATCCACGTTTATGGTATAATATCAGAGTTGAAACAATTAATTAAGCTTCAAAGAGGTATAATATGTTTAATTATGAGATTCTGAAGTCATTAAACGATATGGAAATGCTGGTGTATGATTATTTAATGAAGAACAAAGAGAAAGTAACTTACATGACTGTAAGAGAATTGGCAGACGAAGTTCATGTATCAACTGCAACAGTTATGCGGTTTTGTAGAAAAGCCGGTTTTGACGGATATTCTGAATTTAAAGTAAAGTTTAAGATGTTCTTAAACGAAGAGAAGAATAAGAAACATCAGGTTAATGAGGATATTCAGGAGATTCAGGAATATTTTCAGAAGATAAGTTCAGAAATTCACCAGAAGGAACTTGATGAAATTGCAGATGTTGTAAGAGATGCAAAGCAGGTTATTTTTATTGGACTTGGAACTTCAGGCATTCTTGGAAAATACGGTGCAAGATATTTTTCTAACTTAAAGAAATTTAGTCAGTACATAGAAGATCCTTATTTTCCAATAATGGAGGGAATGAGTGATGCAGTTGTTATAGCATTATCTGTTTCAGGTGAAACGGAACAGGTTGTACAAATGGCAAGTGATTTTAAAAAGAACAAATGTAAAATCATAAGTATTACGAATAAGAGTGTTTCTACACTTTCCAAATTATCAGACTACAGTTTATCTTATTATGTTACTGACCATGATATGGGAAATCACATTAATACAACAACGCAGATACCGGTTATTTATTTAATTGAGGCAATAGGAAGAAGGCTATAAAATATAGCAATTTTATTATTGAAAAAACTGTTAAATAGCGGTTGAAAGAGTATATAACAGGAAATTAAAATAAATTTTAAGGGTTAAGAAATATGTTACAGGGTGTTACGCCTATGTAACATATTTCTTTTTTTATTATATGTTACATAAAACGCAGATTTGTAGAAATAAAATATGGTTATGATAAAATACTTTTAGCCGATGAAGACATGACGGAAAAACAAAGAAAAAGGAGAATTTAAAATGGCAATTGATTATCAGAAGACTGCCAAAGATCTTGTAAAAGAACTTGGTGGCGACGGAAACATTTCAAATGTAACTCATTGTGCTACAAGACTTAGATTTATTTTAAAAGATGAGTCAATTGTAGACAAAGAAAAGGTTGCAAAAATCAAAGGTGTAATTACTACTGTTCAGGCAGGAGGTCAGTTTCAGGTAGTAATCGGAAATCATGTAACAGATGCGTACAAATATGTTATGGAATTAGTTACAGTGGATGACAGTACATCAGAGGGCACAGGAAACAAGAAAGCAGGAGTGGTTAGCAGAATCATTGACGTTATTTCAGCAATATTTGCACCGTTCCTATACACACTTGCAGCTTGTGGTATTCTTCAGGGTATTCTTGGAGTTTTGGTTGCGCTTAATGCTATAGATACAACAGGTGGAACTTACAGAATTTTAAACTTTATTTCATGGACAGCATTTACATTCTTACCTGTTTTAATTGCAGTAACAGCGGCAAAGAAGTTTAAGGTAGATACTTTTATTTCGCTTGTAATTGCATGTGCACTTGTTTGTCCTGATTACATAGCAATGGTTAACGCAGGAGAAACAGTTAAGTTTTTGGGAATTAAAGTTCAGCTTTTAAGTTATACATCATCAGTAATCCCTATTATTTTGGCAATATGGATTGCATCTTATGTTCAGAGATTTTTTGAAAAGTATTTGCCAATCGTAATCAGAAACTTATTTACACCAATGTTTACTATTGCAATTATGGTTCCACTTACATTGCTTGCTTTCGGACCTATTGGAAATACAATTGGTGGAGCAATTGGTGGTATTTATAATACATTGTACAACTTAAGTCCTATAGTTGCAGGATTTGTAGTTGGTGGTATATGGGAAATTCTTGTAATTTTCGGTGTTCACTGGGGGATAACACCGGTAACAGTTGGCAACTATGCTAACTTAGGTTATGACACATTTACAGGTTTACAGTCAGCAGCAGTATTTTCACAGGCAGGTGCAACACTTGGTGTATTCTTAAAAACTAAGAATAAAGAAATGAAAGGTGTTTCAGCATCAGCAGCTATTACAGGATTGTTCGGTATTACAGAACCTGCTATTTACGGTGTAAACTTACGTCTAAAGAAACCTATGATTTGCGGATGTATTGCAGGTGCAATTGGTGGTGCAATCGGTGGCGCTTTCCATACAGTTTCATGGAGTTACAATATGCCGGGTATTGCAACATTACCTGCATACTTTAAAGCAGGTCATACAACACAGTTTATTGGACTTTTAATTTCAATCTTAGTTTCATTTGTACTTGGTGCGGTTCTTACTATGATTGTTGGTTTTGAAGATGAACCTACAGATGACTTTGAAAACTTAGAAGGAAACACAGCTATTGAAGAAAATAATGAACCTACAATAGAATTCGCAGTACCTGTAGCCGGAGAAGTTTTCCCAATAAGTAAAGTTAAAGACCAGGCTTTTGCATCAGAAGCAATGGGGAAAGGTGTTGGAATTATCCCTGCAAATGGAGAAGTCCATGCACCATTTGATGGAAAGATTGTTGCATTGTATCCATCAGGTCATTTAGTTGGTATGTCAGACGGAAAAGGTGCAGAAATTTTAATTCACATTGGTGTAGATACAGTTAACCTTAATGGAAAGGGATTTAGCATTAAGGTTAAACGGGGAGATGTGGTTAAAAAGGGAGATTTGCTTATAGATTTTGACAACGAACTCCTCAAAAAAGAAGGTTATGACAATACTGTAATGTACATTATTACTGACACATCAAAAAATATTGAAGTTTTAGAAGGAAAGAAGGAAGCTGTAAAGGATATTGCATTCTTAACAGTTTAGGAGGATTAAATGTTATCTAAAGATTTTTTGTGGGGAGGAGCTGTAGCGGCTCATCAGGTTGAAGGAGCATGGAACGTTGGTGGAAAGGGACCAAGCGTTGTTGATGTTTTAACAGCAGGAGCACACGGTGTTGACAGACAGATTACAGACGGAGTGCTTGAAGGATACAATTATCCTAACCATGAGGCAATTGATTTTTACGGTCATTATAGGGAAGACGTAAAGATGTTTGCTGAAATGGGATTTAAATGTTTTAGAACATCCATAGCATGGACAAGAATCTTTCCAAATGGAGACGAAAAAGAACCTAATGAAGAAGGTCTTAAATTCTATGATGATTTGTTTGATGAATTACTTAAATATGGAATCGAACCTGTTGTAACATTATCACATTTTGAAATGCCATATTATCTTGTAAAAGAATATGGTGGTTGGAAAAACAGAAAGGTTATTGATTTCTTTGTTCATTATTCACTTACAGTAATGGAAAGATACAAGGATAAAGTTAAGTATTGGATGACTTTTAATGAAATTAATAATCAGAAAAACTATGAGTATCCATTATTTGGATATACTTGTTCGGGAGTGATTTTCACGAAAGAAGAACATCCGGAAGAATGTATGTATCAGGTCGTACATCATGAGTTGGTTGCCAGTGCAATGGTAGTTAAGGAAGGACATAAGATTAATCCTGATTTTAAGATTGGTTGTATGATGGCTTGTGTTCCATTATATCCATATTCCTGTAATCCTGACGATATGATGTACTCAGTTGAGGCAATGCATGACAGATATTTGTTTGGCGACGTTCACGTAAGAGGTGAGTATCCATCATATATCTGGCCGGAATGGAAGAGAAAAAACATTCACGTTAATATGGAAGAAGGAGATGCACAGATACTTAAAGAAGGCACTGTGGATTATGTAGGTTTAAGTTACTATATGACTAATGCGGTTAAAGCAGACCATGTGGCAGATGGTAATGGGATTGACGGATTTCCGGGAAGTGTTCCTAATCCATATGTTAAGTCAAGTGATTGGGGTTGGCAGATAGACCCTGTAGGACTTAGATATGCATTGAATCTTCTTTATGAAAGATACCAAATTCCACTATTTATAGTAGAAAACGGATTTGGAGCTATTGATACTGTTAACGAAGATGGCACAATTGATGACGATTATAGAATTGAATACCTTCGTGCCCACATAGAGCAATTAAAGAAGGCTGTAATTGATGACGGCGTGGACCTAATGGGCTACACACCATGGGGCTGTATCGACTGCGTATCATTTACAACAGGGGAAATGAAAAAAAGATATGGCTTCATCTATGTTGACAAGGACAATGAGGGCAAAGGAACCCTCAAGCGAAGCAAAAAGAAGTCATTCTATTGGTATAAGAAGGTTATTGAAAGCAAAGGGGAGCAATTGGATTAGCTAGTGTTAAATAAATAATTTTTCTAAAGGGAAGCTGAAAAATGTGGCACCCGACAATTATTTATCACGTAAGTTTATAGAAGCAGACATTTGATTAATAGATATTCAAAGAAAGGGTGCCTTGCAAATATTAGGCACCCTTTCTGTAATATGTAATAATAAATTTTAATAGATATCTAGGTCGTAATCACCAAAGTCGGCATAGTCGAATTTTAATGTTTCTACAACTTTTGTTTTCTTGTTTGTCATTGTAAGTGTCATTGATGTATCTTCAGGAAGTGTATAAGAAGAACCTTTAAGTTTCTTTAATTTCTTGCCGTTTTTGTACAGGTAGCAAGATTTGATTTTCCAATTCTTGTTAGGTTTTAAAGATATAGTTTTTCCAAGGCTACTTTCCTGACTTGAAAACTTATGGTTATAGTATTTTGTGATGTCTGTATTGTCTAATAAGATTTTCTTAAATGGGTTAGCATATTTTACAACTTTAACTGTTGTTTTGCAGTTGTATATCTTCTTTCCGCATCTTACCTTAAAAGAAACTTTTGTTGTTCCTGTTTTTTTAATCTGCATTCCAACACCGGCATACTGTCCTGCATGTGAACCATCAAAAACTGTGTAGAAATTGTTGTAGCCTTAACTGTAGCTCCTGAAAAAAGACCCTCATCCATACAACTTAATAATAACATAAATCACAAGTATATAAAAATAATTTTATAAGTATATTTAAAAATTTAAAAGAATATTTTGAAATACCTTTCTAAAATAATGTAAGACTTTATATTGCAAATATGATACAATAATCATCATATAACGAGTAGAAAGGATAATTAAATAATGGAAAAAAAGAGGGACGGTTTTAAGAGCGGGACTGGGTTTGTTATCGCCTGTATTGGTTCTGCCGTAGGTATGGGGAATATTTGGAGATTCCCATATATGGTATCAGACTGGGGAGGAATGACTTTTTTGATTCCCTATGTTTTGTTTGTAATTTTGATAGGTTCAACTGGACTTATTGAAGAGATGGCTTTGGGACGTGCGGCTAAGGGCGGTCCTATTAAGGCTTTTGGAAAGTGTACTGAGGTGCACACAGGCAAGAAGAAGTCAGGAGAGATTGTGGGCTTACTGCCTGTAATTGGTTCTCTTGCATTGGCTATTGGCTACACAGTTGTTGTAGGATGGATTTTTAAATATGCATTCCTTGCAATATCAGGTCAGCTTTCAGGAATGGGAAAGAATATGGATGTCATAGGCGGTATGTTTGGAACTACGGCTTCAGCTTTCGGAAACAATACTTGGCTTGTAATTGCGGTGATTGTTACAGCAGTGATTATGGCATTTGGTATTGCCGGAGGTATTGAAAGAGCCAATAAGTTTATGATGCCTTTATTGTTTGCGTTGTTTCTTGGACTTGGAATTTATATTTTTACACTTCCGGGAGCAAGCGAAGGATACAAGTATATTTTTACAATTAATCCTAAGGGATTACTGAATCCAAGACTTTGGATTTATGCTTTTGGACAGGCATTTTTCTCATTATCAATTGCAGGCAATGGAACAGTTATTTACGGTTCATATTTAAGTGAAACAGAAGATGTGGTAAGTTCAGCAAAAAATGTGGCTATTTTTGACACATTGGCAGCCCTTCTTGCATCATTTGTAATTATTCCGGGAATGGCAGTTGGTGGAGCAGAGCTTTCATCAGGCGGACCGGGATTAATGTTTATCTACCTTGTTAACGTGTTTAACGGTATGCCGGGTGGCAAGATTGTTGGAATTATTTTCTACATATGCGTATTGTTCGCAGGAATGAGTTCACTTGTTAATTTATACGAGGCACCTGTGGCAACATTGGAAGAAAGATTTGGGTTCAAAAGACCTGTGGCAGTTGGAAGTATTGCCGTTGTAGGTTGCATTGTAGCATTAGTTATCCAGGGAATTGTTTCAGGCTGGATGGATGCAGTTTCAATTTATATTTGTCCACTGGGAGCAATGCTTGCAGCAATAATGTTCTTCTGGGTAGCAGGAAATGATTTCGCCGTAGACGCAGTTAACAAAGGAAGAAATAAGAATATTGGCCCATGGTTTGTACCCCTTGGAAAGTATGTTTTAGTACCACTTGCTTTTATTGCTTTGGTTGCAGGAGCTATACTTGGTGGTATTGGTTGATAAAAAATCTCAATACAACTCCTTGTTGAGACAAAAGTTACCAGTTTACATAATGCCATAAACCTGGAATTAGAAGTGTTACCAGTTTACATAATGCCATAAACTTGGAATTTAAAGAAAAACTGGTTTACATAAAATCAAGAAAATATTTGGTATATTGAGAAATACCCCAAAAATTCAGAAATATTGAATTTTTGGGGTACATTTTTTGCAACATAGCTAGTATAAGTAACATATTAGTTTACATAACAATATGAGAATAAGTCAATATGTGATAATAGCAAGCTTAAAGCAAGAATATGTGACATAACAAGTTTACATAAGTTGAAAACGTACCACAAAAAAACAAGAAATGGCAAAATTTGGGGTACGTTACCGAAAATATGGGACAAATCGAAGATATGGGAAAATTTGAAAGCTAAGAGCCTAAAGGCTTTCTGTGATAAGTATAAGCCAAAATATGCGGTGAGAACATCGATGTCAGATTTCAGGCAGCAGGATTGGATGACAAACATTCCTCTGTATAACATAGATAAGATATCTGAAATTTTGGATGAATAAAGAAAGATAGAAAAATAAAATACTAAAATAAAAGACAGCCGATTCAGTGAAGCAATTCTTCAGTGGTGCGGCTGTTTTTTGTGGAAAAACAAGGGGTCAGTTTGTGAAAAAAACGACCATTCCATAGTGGTAAAATTATATCAGAGCTCAAAAATAAAACACATATTTAAGAATTAGGTTAATATTTGAAAAAAATCAATGAGATTTATGAATAAAATTTGTTGTATATGCCTAGAGTGACAATATGTGTCTATGCAAATTTGTATAATTCTTATAAACAAAAAATGGAGGAATGAATATGCAGCTTGAAAGCACTGATAAGATACAACGAGTTCTTGGTATATATAAAAAATTAGTCAGTGGTGAAATTGTTAGCAAGGTTGAGGAAGCTAATAATTATGGAGTAAATGAGAGAAGTATTCAGAGAGACATTGATGATATAAGAAGTTTTATGGAATCAGAAGTAGGGCGAACAGGAATTATAAATAATGTTATTTATGATAGAGCGAAGAAAGGATTTCGTCTGGAACAACAGAATCCGACGGAATTGACTAATGGTCAAATGTTGGCAATCTGCAAGATATTACTTGATAGCAGAGCACTTCTAAAAACAGATATGATAGAAATTCTGAATAAGCTGATTGAAAATTGTGTTACTAAAAATAATCAGAAAGAAATTCTTGATTTAATAAAAAATGAAAGATTTCATTATATTGAACCAAGGCATAAGGTTAGCTTTTTGGACACGATGTGGGATATTGGACAGGCAATCAGAAAATCACAATACATCCATATTAAATATGAAAAAGCAGGAACAAAAGAAATAGTAGAAAGAAAATTAAAGCCGGTGGCAATAATGTTTTCGGAATACTATTTTTATGTAACGGCATTCATCAGTGATGAAGAAATCAAAAAAGATTTTGAAGTTTTAAATGATTCGTTCCCAACAATATACAGAATTGACCGAATAAGAGAGCTTAAAATATTAGATGAGAAATTCTTTATACCATACAGAAACAGATTCGAAGAGGGAGAGTTTAGAAAACGAATTCAGTTTATGTACGGTGGCAAACTTAGAAACGTAAAATTCAAGTATACAGGCGACGATATTGATGCAATACTCGACCGACTTCCAACAGCGCAGATATTAGAAGAAAGAAAAGGCTACTACATTGTGAAAGCAGAAGTATTTGGCAAGGGAATCGATATGTGGTTGAGAAGTCAGGGGGATAAAGTCGAAGTGATGGGATAGAATAATAGTATATGTAGAACAAATTAATTCATATTTAGATAATTAAAAGGAGGAATAAAATATTTTTTTAAATTATTGTATAAGATGTGCAAAGTTAACTTAGTTAATAAGTCGGAAAATGAAGAAGAGATTAATACCACTTTGGATGATGCATATAAGGTTGTAAATCGTCTTAAATAATAAATGAAGAAAGAAAAAAGGATTTCCTGCATTCTGGGAAATCCTTTTTCCAACAATACTTTATCTTCCACATATGGTACAATAGAACTACCATAAAAATACACAAAGAAAGGAGTCCCCATGAATCAATTCGCATTAACAAAAAGCATTGATACATACCTAAAGCATAACAATTTAACTATGATTGAACAGTCTTCATGGAACAATGGTGTTGTTGTTTTTAAGATTGAAGATGGGGACGGTTTGCCGAAATCATTGGTTGTTATTTATTTAGAGAAGGATGAACTTCATTTAAAGGATATGGTAAAGCAGCTTTATGGAGAAAGCAGCAACAGCTCTAATCTTATTCAATGCACAAGTATGTATGAGGAAAGTGTTGAGGACGGAATTATTATTTACATAGTGACGGAAAGGGTGAATCAGTTAGTTGATTTGGTTTTGGATGGTGGAGATGAGCTAAAGAACAAGACTGAGGAAGAAAAGAAGATTTACCTTTATGAGATTATGTATGATGTTGGAATGAGCGCAAAGTATTTGAAAAGTAAGCTTTCTAAGTTAAATATTTTTGTTAATAATGAAGAGTTGTGCGTCGATAATAACGGAAAAGGAAAGTTGTTGCTGTTTGATTTGATTAAGAATCAGGTGATGATTAACAATGAAGCTTATGAGATTTCAAGACTTGTAAAACAGGTTGCCAATGGATTGGGTACCGGGATTAATATAGATGTTAAGGAACAGACTATTGAGCAGCTTAACAGGGAGTGCCTTGAACAGATTGAGCATAGCAGGAAGAAGAATCAGCAATACAAATTAATTTTTCAAAGTAATATTGAAAATGCAAAAAAGGGAGACGAAAAAGCCCAATATGTGGTAGGCTATATGTATTACAAAGGAAAAGGAGTTCCAAAAGATTACATTAAAGCAGCAGAATGGTACAAAAAATCAGCAGAAGGTAGTTATACTAAGGCACTTAACAATCTTGCCTATCTTTATCAAAAAGGAAAAGGTGTAAACAAAGATATACATAAAGCTGAACAATTATTGCTTAAATCGGCAAAGCAGGGGGATGATGTGGCATGTTTAAATCTTGGGATTTTATACCAGACAGGAAAACTTGGAACAGCCAATATGGAAGACGCTGAATACTGGTATAGGAAAGCTATGGATAAAGGAAATCCTACAGCGACAAGGATATATAGAAGAATCCAATCAATGGAGCAAAAAGAAAACTAATATACAGAACAGATATACGGAGCAGAAAGAAAACTAATATACAGGACGGAGACAGGATGAAACATGTAAACACTACAGATATGTATTTTCAGGTAATTAACTGTGAAGAAATAGATGAATTAAAGCAGATTTTGAACAAATACAGTCCATATTATTCTAATTGGAGGGATTACGTTAACAATGTTATGTTAACCAATGGACTGTCATATGAAAAACTAGGCAAGAAATGTGGTTTTAGCAAGAATACAATTAAAGGTTGGGTAAAAAACAACTGTATGCCTAAATCAAGAGAGAATTTTATAAAGTTTGGTATGGGTCTAAGATATAATCTACAGGAGATTAATTTTGTACTTCAAAGATACGGCAAGTATCCAAGACTTTATTCTAAGTCATTGGAAGATGCCATTTGTATTTATATTATTTTCCATTATCCAAAGGACGAAAGCATAAATCCATATGACGAATATGAGAAAATTAAAGCCAATTTCCTTAATATTTTGAAAACAAAAAATAAAAGAAAGTTTCTTGCAGATTCACCTAATAGTACAATGGATATGGAAAAGAAAATTATTGGTTTTTCTAATGAAAAGGAACTGGTGGATTTTGTAAGAAAGAATGAAGTAGAATATTTAAACAGTTATTATAAGCTGATTGATTATATTGAAGCCTATGTTAAAGCGGAAAATTTAGGAGGTTCTTATCACAGCCTGATTGAAAATGAAAAGCTTGATAAAGGATTTGAAAAGATGATTTCAAATCTTAAAAACTGGGGCGAAGTTCCCAACAGACAGCGCCTTATGGCTTTAGGTATTAAGCTTAATATGTCTTGTCTTGAAATAAACCAGTTGTTATGGTATGCCAATATGGAGAAGCTTTGTCCAAAGGACAAGATAGAATGTATAATTCTTTATGTGTTGTCTAATATTGATGTGGCAAATCCCACATATCAGACTAATCATATGGCGCTTGTAAGTGCTTATTCCGACAATCCACATATAGAAGAACAGTGTAAAAATCTTCTTGTTGAGCTAACAGGACTAAAAACTTCTGAGGAAATACAGGAAGAGGTACAGTATTATATTAAGGATACATTGCAGTCGTTAGATTTGGAAGATGAAGACTATGGAATGCTGCAGTTGTTTGTGGAAAATAATATAGAAAAATAGGATGAATGTTTATGAAAATGAATCATAGATATGAAATTGCAATATATATAAATAATATATGTCATATAAAGCATTTTTTTACTTTTTATAAACCCCTTGTTAAACAGAATACAACTGTTACTCCAAAGCAGATTAATGGAAAACAGAAAGTGTCACTTAAGTGGGGAGAAATCATTGGAGCTGAAAGGTATAACATATATCGTTCGGAAAAGTATAACGGTGTATATGTTAATATTGGTACAAGTATAAGAAATCAAATAGAGGATCAGAATGTTAAAAACATAATAATACAGTTATTTCTAAAAAAATTAGAAGGAGAACAGAAAAAATATGAAAAAAATTGAAGGCCATAGTAAAAAAATCAAAATAAGTATTCTTATTTTCCTTGCAGCAATTTTTTTAGGAATACTTGTTCCAATAAATGCTAATGCAGAGACTGTATACACAGATGTAAAATATAAACAGGAAGTAGAATTTGCAGATATTAATGCGGGTATGCATTTGATGGAAAACTATCCAAGTATTACTTTTGAAGAGGATATTAAGGGTGAATGGGCTAAGGCCGGAGTACAATTCAGGTTAGGTTTTATAGGAAATTCTATTTATAAAAGCACATTTTCCATACGTATTGATGGAACTACAGTTATAAGTGATAAGTGTAGTAAGTATTGGTACGATACGTATATGAATCAAATGGTTGATCTTTCACCTGAATTTTTTAAGAAAATGAATCACAGATATGAAATTGCATTGTACATAGATAATAATTACTACGTGAAACACTACTTTACATTTTATAAGCCACTTAAAAAGAATAATACGAATATTTTGCCAAAACAGGTTATTGGAAAACAGAAGGTGTTACTTAATTGGGAAGAGATGATTGGTGCTGTAAAGTATAATGTATATCGTTCAACAAAGTATGATGGAATGTATATTAATCTGGGAACTTGCACAAAAACACAAGTAGAGGATGAAGAGGTAAAGATAGGGAAGAAGTATTACTATTATGTTGAAGCACGCTATGTTGATGGTGAGACACTGTCAACACCCATAGCATCAGTAACAGTTAAGCGCCCCAAGCTGTTAAAGCCTAAGATTAAAATAAAGAAGTCATCAAAAACATGGCAGATATATTGGGGAATAATATCAGATGAAAGTAACGGAATAGAAGTATATATGAAAAACGGTAAGGGAAAATATAAAAAATTCCGAAATATAAATACTTCATTAAATATCAAAAAAAGCAAGATTAAAAAAGGAACAGTAGGAATAACAAGTTCAAAGAAATCTTTGAAGAAAAGATTAAAGTATAAGTTTAGGGCACGAACATTTATTATAATAGACGGGAAAGTTTATTATAGCAAATGGTCAAAAACCATTAATATGAGAACTTAAAAAATCAAAAAAATAGATGAAAATGGGAGACAATTATGGAATCTATTTTAGGCAGAACAATATTAGGTTACAGGGTTGTAGAAAAAATAGGCTCTGGTGGTTTCGGAGATGTTTATAGAGTAGAACGAAGCAATATTGTAGGAAATACAACAAGAGCATTAAAAGTAATTACAATACCATCGAAAAACGAATATATTGAAGTTTTAAACTCTATGGGTGGTGACAGGGAAAAAACTAATTCTTATTTTAGAAAAGAATTAAACCGTGTCATTAATGAAATTAGAGTTTTTTCGTTGATTTCAGAAAAAGATAATCATAACATTGTTTCTTATTATGAAAGTGATGTGGAACAGGTAGGAGAGTTCAGATACAATATATACATATTAATGGAAATGCTTATGCCACTAAGCAAATGGGTACAAAATACTAATATAACGGTAGAGGATGTTTTAAAGATAGGAATAGACATATCAAGCGGTTTAAGCGTATGCCACAAGAACAATATTATCCATAGAGATATAAAGCTAAGCAATATATTTGTGACAAAGGATGGCGTATTTAAATTAGGTGATTTTGGAGTTTCCAAGAATATAAATGATACAACCGGAGCAAAGACAATAAAAGGAACTCCCAACTATATAGCACCGGAGGTTTATATAGGACAGGGACAGTACAACAGTTCTGTAGATAATTATTCTCTTGGAATACTTTTGTATTATTTATTTAACAAAAAAAGATTTCCATATTATCCTGACTTTCCAAGTGAATATACTACAGAGGATGAAGATAAAGCTTTTTATAAGAGAATGAAGTATGAAAAATTAAGTAATCCGGTTTGTGCACCTAAGGAGATTGCAGCAATAATAAGAAAAGCAATATCTTCACCTGAAGAGAGATATAAAAGAGCAGATGATTTCCTAAATGATTTACTCGAAGCAAAAAACAAATTAAGCAAAGAGGAACTAAGTAGAAAAATAGGATTTGATTCAATAAATTTTAAGGATGAAGTTATTAGTGAAAAAGAGGCTGAGTTAGTTGAAAATCTATATGGTAGAAATGATGATAGCATAAGCTTTCAACAATATGGAATCACACTGGAAGATGACAGTATAATAAAAGAGAACCATAATGCTGCAAATCATATGGTTAAGGAAGTTAAGGAAGAACAGGAAGGGTCTGTAGGCATTGTTAATTCTTATGTAGGGGAGGCATCAGGTACTAAAACAATAAACAATGAATCAGAAAATCCCGTAAAACAAGAAGAAAATAAAACTGACAAAAAATATAGAATTCCTATAATTGTTATTATAATATTAGCTAATATATTGATTATTTTATTAGTTGCATATGGATTAACTGACAGGATATTTAATATGGCAATGGAGAATAGCACACAGTTTAATACAACCGTGCCTGAAAATACAATGTTAGAGACAACAGCGGTTCCGGAGACAACAACTGTTATACCAACAACTGTTTCGGAAACAACAAAGAAGAAAAAGAAGAAAAAAACAGGAAAAAACACAGTTACAACTGTACCGGCAGTAAATAATAATTCATCATGGAGTACAGGAGGAAGCTATGGAAGCAGTTCAACCGGAAACACAGGAAGTAGCAGTGGAAATAGTTCTTCAAAAAATACAGGAAGTAAGTCATCTTCAGGTTCAGAAAACAAAAGTAGCAAAACTAAAAAAAATGATGATGATTTTGACTTTAAAAATGTGGTAGAATAAACACAGTTACAATGTGTTGGGATAGGATAAGAGAATTCTATGTTAAACATAATAGTGGACACATAAGGAGAAGTCATGAGAATTGCAATTGTTGATGACAACCATACTGACAGAATTTTTTTAAGAGAAGGTTTGGAGAGAATTCTTTTAAAAAGAAATATTGAAAATTCAGAGATACATATATTTAACAGTGCAGAAGATATACTTGAATATTTGAAAAATGAACAGGAAACGTTCTTTGATTTGATTTTTATGGATATATACATGGAAAAATTAACGGGTGTTGACGCTGCAAGAGAGATACGAAAGAAAGATAAAAAAGTTAAAATTGTATTTATTACAACGAGCAATGAGTTTGCCAGTGAAAGTTATGAAGTAAGAGCAGAAGATTATTTAATTAAGCCTTATGATAAAACACGTCTTGAGAATGTTATGGATAGAATCTTTTCAGAAAAAAAATACGGAAAAATTTTAGAACTGAAAGATGGTCGGAAAATAATAATTAATTCTATTGTGTATACAACATTTTCAGGTCATTATGTAACTATTTTTATGAGTGATGGAGAACAGATACAAACAAGAAGTACACAAAAAGATTTTGAAAAAATGATGGAATCATTCGGACAATTAATTCCAAGTTTTAAAGGTGTAATGGTTAATTTGGAACAGGTTGACGGAATCGAAGAGGACAGATTTAGAATGAAAGATGGTGAATTTGTTCCAATTAGCAGAAGAAAGTATGGTGAAGTGAAGAAGCAATATACAGATTTTCTTATGAGAAAATTAATGGAAAAGGAGGAAACGTAAATGACCTCTTTTAGAATGTTTGAAATTATATTGTATTCAATGGTTAGTCTTTTGCCATATTTAGGACTGGCGTTGTATCCTTTCGAGGACAAGTTTAGAATGTCCAAAATTAAGTTAAGCGGATGCATTGTTATTCTTACGGTAATTCAAAGTGCTCTTGGAATATATGCAACAATGTGTTCACAGGAACAGAAAGCTTTATTTTCACTGCTAAGCACAGTATGCTACGGTGGATTTTATTTTCTTGCAATAAAAGAGAATGTAGGAAAACTTGTATTTGTTTTATTAATAGTATCTAATTTTGCCAACTTTGTTGTAATGTGTGCAAAGTGTGTGGAAGGTCATATTTTTCCACAGCTTGCAGTTGAAAACAACAAATGGTCTTTTTCTTTATGCACAATGATAGTGCAGCTTATTTTTATTCCACTTTTATTTTTATATTTTAAAAAGTATATAAAAGGGGTGGCTCATATAGAAACGGGAAAAAAGATTTGGAGATTTTTGTGGACAATTCCGGCAACTTTTTATCTGTTCTGGTATCATGGGCTTTATTTTAATACAAAATCATCAATTGAGTTAGCAATGGATCCGGTTAATATGCTTTTTACGTTTTTTATTAATCTTGGAGCTTTGGTTGTTTATACGGTTATTGTTAATTCTATGGCTGAATTTCAATATAATCTTAATTTGGAAGAAGAAAAGAAACAGCTTGAAATTGAAAATCTTTGTTTTGAAAATATGAAGAAGCAAATGGAATCTACAAGGAGGGCGCGTCACGATTTGAAGCATCATATGAAGGCTGTTCACACAATGGCAGAAAACAATGAGTGTAAGAAAATTACAGAGTACATAGAAACATATTTGGAACACGTGTCATTAAAGAAGCCTTTGGTTTATTGCACCAATTTTACTTTAAATGCACTGATTGTATATTATGTTCAGCAGGCGGAAGCTCACAAAATAAAGTTAAAGTTAAATATTGAGTTGCCGGAAGAAACCAATGTTAAGGAGGCAGATTTAACAGTATTGTTTGGAAATCTTTTGGAGAATGCAATTGATGCCTGTGATGAGGTTCAGGAAAATAAAAGATATATTAATTTAAAAATCTACAAGCCTAATTCAGACTCAATAGTTTTTTATATTGAGAATGGTTTTAATGGAAGTATTAAAAAGAAAAATCAGCAATTTCTGACAACTAAGGCTAACGGCAACGGTATTGGAATTGAGTCGGTAAAATATGTTGTTCACAAATACAACGGAGACGTTAATATAAAAACAGACGAAAACAAATTTATCGTTTCAGGAGTTTTATTACAACCACTTGACGCCACAAAATAACCGTTGGACGCCAGCTTATAGATTTCTTATATATTATTTTTTTATAATAATGTTGTAATAGACAAGGTACGATAAAAAAGGAGGATAATATATGAGGAGAAAATGGAAAAAATTACTAAGCACAACATTGGCATTGGCAATGGTTATAACAACTATTGGAGTACGTGAAGTGCCGGTAAGTGCAGCGGAAGAAGAGGATACAAATGAGAGTGTGGTTTATATGGACAACATGGCATATGATACCACAACAGGACATTTTTATAAGTTAAGTAGTGTGGGAACATACGAGCAGGTAAATGCAGAAGCTAAGGAAAGCGGTGGCTACCTTGCCTGTATTTCTTCAGCAGAAGAGAATGAGATAGTTGCAAAGGTTTCAAGTACAGGAACAACAACTGCATCATCTTATATTGGACTTACAAGAAATGCAGAGAATCTTCAGGAATGGTTGTGGGCAGATGGAAGCAAAGTAAACTACACTAATTGGAATGAAGGTGAACCTAACAGTGAAAGTGAAATAGTAGCGGAAATTTACAATAGCACAAGAAGTTCAGGTGCAGAAAAATGGAATGACTGCACTGTGTCAAGTGGAAAAACAGGTGTCGTAGAATACAATGAATGTATTCATCCTGAATCACAGTATGTTGTAAAGAATAAAACTTTTGCAGACTGTGAACAGGGAGGCTATACAGGAGATACTTATTGTGGTTTTTGTAATGAAAAGATGGCAGACGGAAAAGAGACAGAGCCGGGAGGACATGCAGAAGCTGTTATTGATGAGAAAACAGTGAAAGAAGCAACATGTACAGAAGAAGGCTATACAGGTGATAAGATTTGCCCTACATGTAAGAAGGTTTTAGAACAGGGGCAAACAACTCCGGCCAATAGACATACAGAGTCAGAAGAGCTTCGTAAGGTTAGGGAAGCAAGCTGTTATTTAGATGGTTATACCGGTGAAACATATTGTACAGTTTGTGGAGAAACAATAGAAGCCGGGGATGCCATTACAAAATTAGAACATGAATATGAAGATAATGTATGTAAAAACTGTGGAAGAATTAATAATGCCCAGTTAGATACAACATATACATCAAAGACAACAAATTTATATCCGTTCCAGGTAATACAGTTTAAGGCATCTGAAAATGGAAAGTACAAGTTCCATTGTGAAAATATTACAGTTTGGGATTCATATGGCTATTTATTTAAAGAAGAAAACTTTAATGACCAGGTTATAAAAGGCGGAATAGAAAAGTTTAATGCAAAATTAGAAAATTCGAATGTAGAGAATTCAAGATTAGATGGTTTTTGGGGTGTTAATGATGATGGGGGTAAAAATGGTGCACCTGCAATAACAGAAGAATTAGAGAAAGATAAGACATATTATTTCGTTTTAGGTACTTATTATGCTTATACATATACAGGAGAATTTAGCGTAACAATAACATGTACTCATGAGAAAACACACATAGAAGGAAGAACTTTATCGGATTGTACAGTTGGAGGTTATACAGGAGATACTGTCTGTGATACATGTGGAAAAGTTGTGGAACAGGGACAGACTTTGGAACCGGGTGAACATCAGGAAGCAGTATTAGATGTTAAAGATGCAACCTGCTATGTAACGGGTTATACAGGCGATACATATTGTAGTGTTTGTAATATAAAATTAGCAGAGGGAACAGTTACTCCAAAACTTGAACATGAATATGAAGATAATGTATGTAAAAACTGTGGAAGAATTAATAATGCCCAGTTAGATACAACATATACATCAAAGACAACAAATTTATATCCGTTCCAGGTAATACAGTTTAAGGCATCTGAAAATGGAAAGTACAAGTTCCATTGTGAAAATATTACAGTTTGGGATTCATATGGCTATTTATTTAAAGAAGAAAACTTTAATGACCAGGTTATAATAGACGGAATAGAAAAGTTTAACGCAAAAATAGAGAATAATACCGGAGGCAATTCTAGATTAAAAGGTTATTGGAAGATTAACGATGATGATGGCGCAAACTCGGCACCTGAAATAACCGCAGAATTAGAGAAAGATAAGATATATTATTTTGTTGTAGGACCTTATTCAACAGCTACAGGTGAATTTAGTATAACAATAACATGTACTCATGAGAAAACACACAGGGAAGGAAGAACACTTTCAGACTGTACAGAGGGTGGTTACACAGGTGATGTTATTTGTGATACATGTGGAAAACTTGTGGAACAGGGACAGAATTTGGAACCGGGTGAACATACAGTTGAGGTTGTGGATGCCAGAGAAGCAAATTGTTATATCGAAGGAAAAACAGGTGAAGAAAAATGTTCAGTATGTGATAAAGTATTAAAAGAAAATAAGGTAATACCAAAGCTCGAACATAAATATGAAAATAATATTTGCAAAAATTGTGGAAGAATAGAGAATGCTAAAAAAGGCACAGAATATTCTTCATATATAACAGAAAAATTACCAATTCAGGTAGTAGAATATACTGCACCGGAAACAGAAAAAATTATTTTTGAATGTAACAATACAAGATATTGGAATAGCATCGGATACTTGTTTGACGAAACAAATTATAGCGATGAAATGCTTATGGATGAACTTGAAAAATATTATTCAGGAGATAGCGATTATATAAGCTTTAAAAACTATTTGGCAGAAAATGAGTATGGTGGAGGAACGGGTGCTCCGGCAATTAAGTATAAAGTTCAAAAAGATAAGAAATACTACTTAGTTATAGTGCCTCAAGAAAATGATTATGGAGAATTTACTGTAACAATTGATTGTCCACATGACAGAACACATGTAGAAAATAAAGCAATTAAAACATGTTCAGAAGGTGGTTATACAGGAGATGTTATATGTGATTTATGTGGAAAAGTTGTAAAACATGGTGAAAACATAGAACCTGACAGTGAACATAATTACATTAATTATAAGTCAATTGAACCTACATGTAATGAATATGGTAAACGTTATTTAAAATGTGTGAATTGTGGAAATGAGAAAGTTTTAGAAAATGAAGACGATGGATATGCAGATCATAGGTATGTCTTAGTTAATAGCGTAAAGGCAACATGTACAACTGACGGATATTTAGGTGACAGTAAATGTAAGTATTGCGGTTTGGAAAATGAAAACCAGCCGAAAAATAAGGTCATAAAGGCATATCATGATATGGATCCGGAAGAAATAGATTCATGTTTGATAAAGGATTATAAAGGTGTAGAAGCAACATGTGAAAAAGAAGGCTACACAGGAGATGTATATTGCACAATATGCCATAAAGTTATTAAAGAAGGCAAAACAATTGAGAAATTAGAGCACTCATTTAAAGATGGCAAGTGTATGGAATGTGGCGCTGACGAGAAAGTAGTAAAAAGCGAGAAAGACGGTTACTATGAAATTTCTACATTTGACCAATTAATTACATATTTGAAAAATGTAGAGTCAGGAATCAGCGGAAAACTTATAAATGATATAGAGTTTCCGGAAAATTATGATGATGAAGATGACGTTATTGGAAGAAAAACACTGAAAAATAGTACTTTTGATGGCAATGGTCATAAAATATCAGGAATTAATTCAAATGGAACTCAAACAATGTTATTCGATGATATTTACGTAAGTGAAATAAAGAATCTTGAAATCGAATGTAAAGAAAAAGAAGATGGCAGAGGTTTGGGCGTCTACCTTGCAAATTCTACTATTGATTCAAAATTTACAAACTGTAGTATTACAGGTAATAGGATTGAAATAGACGGTTATTGTTCAGCTATGATAAAGGAAGCATATGCGAGTGAATTTATACATTGTATAAATAATGCAGACATTATATACAACAATAATACGCAGATAGTGGCAGGATTGGTATGCGGGGCAGAGAATTGTATTTTTGATAAATGTGAAAATAATGGAAATATTGCTGCCACGAAGGCATTTGTAGTTGGTGGTATTATTGCTCAAGCTAAAAATTGTATTATAAAAGACTGTATTAACAGAGGTGACATTACAACTTATGGTTATACAGCAGGAATTGTTGCAGGAGTTACTAATACAGATAATAGACCATGTACAACATCAATAACAGGATGTACAAATGAAGGCAAAGTGGAAAGTATAGCAAAGGGTAATCATACTTATACAGCAGGAATATGTATTATATATAATGGGTCTAATGGATCAACATATGCCGATGAATTAATTATAAATAATTGTGTTAATAACGGTGAAATTGAAGGAGATACAGTAGCAGGAATAATTGGTAACAGTTCTGGAAATTTGAAATTATCAGACTGCGAAAATAACGGTGCCATTAATGGACGATATAGTGCAGGCGGAATCGCACAATGTATAGAAAATAAAAATAGTAATGAGGCTGAAGTAAGCAACTGTATTAATAATGGTAATGTATTTGGTGGCACAGAAGCAGCAGGAATAATTGATTATGCGGAAGGTATAACTGTTACAAACTGTATAAATAACGGAAATATTTCATCAAATGGTTATGTAGGCGGAATATTTAGTTATACTTCTTCTGTAAAAGGAACAGGACTTGTTAACAATGGTAAAATAAGTGGTTTGGAAGATATTGGTGGAATCAGCGCATATGATGAAGGCAATTCAATATTTAGCAAGTTATATAATACAGGTGTAATTGATGAGGAAAACATAGGTGCACAAGTAAGTAATCTTGTTAAATTGGGAGAAAGTTCAACAGGCGAAGAACTTGAAGAAGAGCATAAGCATGATTATGTTGCATTATCAACAGTAACAAAGGCAACAACTGAAAAAGACGGTTACATAGAAAAAAGATGTAAATGCGGTCAGACAGAAAAACAGCCTATAAAACAGATTAAGAGTGTTGATATTTCAAATACAAAATTTGAATATACAGGAAACAGCATTACTCCAACAGTAACTGTAAATGATACAGATGACAAGGTGATTTCATCTGAATACTACACAGTAACTTACAGAAACAAAGCAACAGGCAAGGCAGTAAATGAAGTAAAGGAAGTTGGAACATACGAAGTAGTTGTAACTTTCAAGGACTTATATGAAGGTCAGGTTGTAAAACAGATTGTTGTTGAAAATACAAATAAGCCATCAAATCCAAAAACTGACAATCCTAATGCCGGAGGTAAGGTATCCGCAAAAGTAACAAAACCTGCAAAGGTTAAAGGTGTTTCTGCAAAGAACAATAAGAAGAAATCATTAACAGTAAAATGGAGAAAAGTAAATGGCGTAAAAGGCTATCAGCTTAGATATGCAACAAACAAGAAAATGAAAAAGGCCAAAATAATAACAATTACAAAAAACAAACTTGTAATCAAAAAATTGGCAAAGAAGAAATACTACATTCAGGTTTGTGCATACAAAGTAAACAGTAACGGAAAGAAAGTCAAAGGAAAATGGAGTGCAAAGAAGGCTATAAAAGTTAAAAAATAGCAAGTTAGAGAAACAGTAAAGTTAGAGAATTATTTAAGTTAGATAATCAGTAAAGCTAGAGAAATAGTAGAGTTAGATAATTATTTAAGTTTACCTAAACGGGGCGCTGTGTCGATGAAGCAATATCGATACAGCGCCTTAATAGTTGGAGAGGATGGAATTTTTTTGTTATAATAAATGAATAAATATGCAGTTAAAGTATTGCCAAATAGGGTGAAAAAAACTATAATTTTTTTGGTGAAAAATTTTAAAAGACTATGTTAGTTGGTGAAAACCAGAGAGAAGATTAAGTAAAAAATATTAGAGGAGAGACTGAAATGAAAACAAGAATTGGTATTTTAGGTTATGGTAACCTTGGAAAAGGTGTTGAATGCGCAGTTAAAGAAGCTAATGATATGGAATTAGTTGCTGTATTTACAAGAAGAGATCCTAAGAATGTAACTATTTTAACAGAAAATGTTCCGGTATGTCATATTGATGAAGCAGCAGACTGGAAAGACAAGATAGATGTTATGATTTTATGTGGTGGTAGTGCTACAGATCTTCCTGTACAGACTCCACAGTTTGCTTCAATGTTTAACGTAATTGACAGTTTTGATACTCACGCAAGAATTCCTGAACATTTTGCAGCAGTAGATAAGGCGGCTAAGGAAGCTGGAAAAGTAGCAGTTATTTCAGTAGGTTGGGATCCGGGAATGTTCTCACTTAACAGAGTTTATGCTAATGCAATTCTTCCAGATGGAAAAGATTACACATTCTGGGGCAAAGGTGTTAGTCAGGGACATTCAGATGCAATTCGTAGAATCAAAGGCGTTAAGAATGCAAAGCAGTACACAATTCCTGTTGAAAGTGCTTTGGAAAGAGTTAGATCAGGTGAAAATCCTGAACTTACAACAAGAGAAAAACATGAAAGAGAATGTTTTGTTGTATTAGAAGAAGGTGCAGATGCTGCAACAGTAGAGAAAGAAATCAAAGAAATGCCTAACTATTTCTCAGATTACAATACAACAGTTCACTTCATTACTGAAGAAGAATTAGAAAAGAACCACAGCGGAATGGCTCACGGTGGTTTTGTAATTCGTTCAGGAAAGACAGGAATGAACAAAGAACATAATCACATTATCGAATACAGCTTAAAGTTAGATTCAAACCCTGAATTTACAACAAGTGTATTAATCGCTTATGCAAGAGCTGCAAAACGTCTTTATGATGAAGGCCAGAAAGGATGCAAGACAGTATTAGATATTGCACCTGCATACTTAACAGAAATGAGCGATGAATATTTAAGAGCACATTTATTATAATAAGTAGATAGGATACAAATATTGAATATTGAAAGTATTGAATTGTAGAGTAGTTGATTCAAAATTGAATTTGTATAATTGAATATTTGAAATAAAAAGGTCTGGTAGAAATATCGGACCTTATTTATTTTTGAAAAAGTGAGCAACGCTCTGAAAAAGTAAACAATGCCTCGTAAGATTACAAGCAGGGGGAACAGTTTTTAAAGAAGAACCCCGAAAAGCATTTTTGCCATATCGGGGTACTTTCTGTGTCATTTAAGCTACGCTACAGCGGACTTTTTCTCTTCCCGTTCATAAAGTTTAGAACTTTCTTTTTGGTAGCCTTGTATTTTATTGGTGCAGGCTGCCAGTTGTTTGTATCTCCGGTGTAGACGTAGCATGGAATTATGTCGCCGGTTTCCTTTGATACTTTATTATTTGAAGTAAGAGTTATTGTGTGCTGGTATATAATTGTGCGGTTTTCGGGATGACGATTGCCACCGAAAATAAAGTTGCCCATTGAATAAATAATTGTTTTGTTTTTGTATTTCTCCAATGGCTGTAGCACGTGTGGGTGGTCGCCGATTATCAGGTCGGCACTGGAATCAATTAAAGTATGACAGGCGTTAACCTTCCAGCTTTCAGGTTCGTGAAGACCTTCAGTTCCACCGTGGAAATAAATAATCTGATAGTCACTTTTCTTCTCCGCTTTTTTCAGGGCAGACTGAATTGTAGGTAAAACATAATCGCCATACATAGATACACAAATTACAGCAATTTTAAAATTATGCTTTTCAAAATAAACAATCTTACCTTCCTCGCCCCATTTAACGTTAGCAGCATCTAAAGCTTTTCTTGTGTCTTCATGTCCCTCCAAGCCGTAATCATTAATATGATTATTTGAAATAGAAACCATATCAATTCCACCGGCTGATAAGATTTTGGCATTTTTTGCAGGTGACTTAAACCAAAAAGCACGGACGTTAGGATCTGCATATTGTCCCTTGTCGCTAACTTTCAACTTCTTGCTGTCTGAATAAACATTTTCGCAGTCAGCAATTGTAAAGTCATCATTTAAGAAATAAGAGTTAACTTTCTCTAAAAAATATGAAGGATTCTTAGCCTTTGCAACGTCATTAAAACAATTCTCATAAGAAGTATTTTCGTCTGTTGCACAGAGACAATCCCCAACAAAACTTAACTTAATAGTATTAGCAGGAGCGGTTGTTGCAACAGTACTTGAATCTTTAGTAGTGGTTTGTCCTGAACTTGAAGATTTGCTTTCATCGGATGAATTGCCTGTGTTGCTTCCGATTGATTTTGAATTGCTATTATTTTGAGCTGCGTTTCCTATAGTGTTTTTCTTTGAATTTTTATTCTGACTCATCGTTTCTTTCTGACCCAAAACATTAGTTGCCGTATCCATAGGTTTAACCGAAAGGTTAAAAAATATTGCCACGGTTATAACCGACAGTATTATGGGCAAAATTACTATAATATTTTTTTTCATTTTCTCTCCATTCTTCTATAATTATGTAGAATAAATTTAAGGGTGTTTATAGAAAATATACAAAACCCAACCTTAGAATTTATTGTACCATATGAGTCGTTAAGATGAAAAAGAAAAAACAATAAAAAAGAAGATAAAATATATACAAGGAATAAATAAGTGTGATACAATTATCGAAATTGAAATTTATGGGAGAAATCATATGTCAAAATACATATTAGAAGTTTGTGTTGATTCAGTAGAATCAGCAATTTCCGCATATAATGGAGGAGCAACAAGAATTGAGTTATGCTCAAATCTTGTTATAGGAGGAACAACTCCGGATTTAGAATTGTTTAAAACTATTAGAAACCATATTCAGATTCCAATTAACGTAATGATACGTCCTCGTTACGGTGATTTTTGCTACACAGAATATGAACACGAAATTATGTGCAGACAGGTGGAAAACTTTAAAAACGAAGGTGCGGATGCAGTTGTAATTGGGAGTTTAAATATTGACGGAACATTAAATGAAAAGCAGATGAAAGAACTTATTAAAGAGGCAGGTCAGTGTAAAATTACGCTTCATAGAGCTTTCGATATGTGTAAGGATTATTTTCAAACAATGGAAGAAGCCATAAAACTTGGTGTGGATACGATTTTAACTTCAGGAGGAAAACAGAACTGCATTGCAGGTGCTGAAACCATTAGAAATTTGGTTGAACAGGCGGAAGGAAGAATAGAAATATTAGTTGGTGCAGGTGTAAGTCAAAATAATATTGCAGAACTGATTAAGAGAACAAAAACCAAAAGCTTCCATATGTCGGGAAAAACAATTATAGAGAGCATAATGAAATATAGAAATCCAGACGTTTTTATGGGACTTCCGGGAATTAGTGAGTATAAAAAATATCAAACAGATGAAAAAATTATAAAACAGGTAGTAGAAATACTACAAAGAAATATAGAGTCCAAAACAAAGATTCAGGAATAAAAATTTTAATTTAAGAAAATTAATATAATCTGAAAACTAAAAAGTAACTTGCAGGAAAATGCAAAAGAAAGAGGAAAAAATGTATTCAGCATTATTAGTAATTATTTATTTAGCATTTATAAGTTTAGGTTTGCCTGATACTCTGTTGGGCTCAGCGTGGCCACAGATGCATATCGAACTTAATGCATCATTGTCTTCAGCAGGAATTATAACAATGATTATATCCCTTGGGACTGTTATATCAAGTTTGTTTTCAGACAGATTAAACATTAAGCTTGGAACGGGAAAGGTTACAGCTATTAGTGTATTAATGACAGCAGTAGCATTGATTGGATTTTCACTATCACATAGTTTCATAATATTATGTGTGCTTGCAGTACCATATGGATTAGGTGCAGGAGCTGTAGATGCGGCATTAAATAACTATGTTGCACTACATTATTCCTCAAAACATATGAGCTGGCTCCACTGTTTCTGGGGAGTTGGCGCGTCAATAGGACCATATATTATAGGAACATGTATGGCTCACGGTTTAGGCTGGCGTGGTGGTTACAGTGTTATTTCAGTAATTCAGTTTACACTTACAGCAGCATTATTTATAACATTGCCATTATGGAAAAAAGTAGAAAACAGCGAAAACAATGTAAGCAATGAAAATAACGAAAGAACTCAGGAAGAGCCACAGGAGAGAAAAGCTAAATCATTATCAGAAGTATTACATATTAAAGGGGTAATCTACATTTTATTTGCATTCTTCTGCTATAGTGCAGTTGAGCAGACAACAACATTGTGGTGTGCAAGCTATCTTGTATTAAATAGAAGCATTGACAGCAACACAGCAGCCAAGTTTGCAGCATTATTCTACATAGGAATTACATTTGGACGTTTCCTGTGCGGATTTATTGCAGACAAGTTAGGCGACAAGAATATGATAAGACTTGGAATTATAATAATTGTGGCAGGTATTGTAATGTTATTTATGCCAATACCGGGTTCAGCCATTGCTTTGGCAGGACTTATAACAATAGGTCTTGGTTGTGCACCAATATATCCGTCAATTATTCATTCAACACCATTTAACTTTGGTGCGGATAATTCACAGGCGGTTATCGGAATACAGATGGCATTTGCTTATGTGGGAACAACATTTATGCCACCATTATTCGGACTTATTGCCCAGTATATTAACATAGGATTATTCCCGGTATATATTTTAATATTTACTGTAATAATGTTTATAACATCAGAGGCATTAAATAATATTAATAAAAATAAAGCTTATAAATAAAAACTTTAATAAAACTAAAACAATAAAAACTTATAATTACAAATAAAAGAAAAACAGAATTTCACTTGAGGGGAAAACTTAAATAAATCTTAAGAAATATATTCATAAATATTAGGTCTTTTAAGATAACATTACGATATCAGAAAAAAGAGATTAAGTTAATTGACAGAAACTATATCAGGAACAAAGACCATTAAGTTTATTGACAGAAAACATGTCAGGACCAATAAGTTTATGAATAAAAAAAGGTGATGAAAATCACGATTATAGGGGAGTAAAGAAAATGAATAATAACAAAAATAGTCAGGTCAAAAATATATTAGGATTTGTATCAGTGTATACTTTTATATTTTTGTGCCTGGCTTTTGTTTTGGACAGAATTTTTGATTCAGAGGGAAAAACATTTATATGGAGCATTGATGGGCTTTTTCAGCATGTGATTGCCCTGAAATACATAAGACAATACATAATTAATCTGTTCACAAAGGGAAGTTTTCCAATGATTGATTTTAATCTTGGACAGGGATTTGATGTAATTGGAACTCTTAATTATTATGGCTTTGGCGATCCGATTACAATCTTTACAGTTCTTTTTCCTGAGAATGAAATGGAATTAATGTATGAAGTTTTGATTTTTATAAGAATGTATTTAAGCGGCTTGTTTGTGGCATATCTTTTAATAACATTAGGAAAAACAAAAACATCAACAATACTTCCTGCCTGCATTTTGTATCCGTTTTGTAATTATGCACTTTTGGGAGGCATAAGACATCCAATGTTTTTTAACGGCATAATGTATCTGCCACTTCTCATTGCAGCAGTGGAAAGGGTAATAACAAAGAAAAAAATCGGACTTTTAGTATTTGTTGTAAGTATAGCGTTCATTAATAATTACTATTTTATGTACATCAACACAGTGATGGTGGCAATCTACTTCTTTGTAAGACAGATTGGAAGCTATAGGGCTAAAGGTATAAAAGAACTTGCAGGAAGCATTGGAAGAATTGTGATTTCATATATATGGGGAACTTGTATGGGCGCAATGCTTTTGATTCCCTCAGTTTATGCATTCCTTAATAATGTAAGAACAACCACAAAGATTGCTATACCGGATACTTTTTTTGGAGATAACTATTATGAGAAATTTCTAAAGAGCTTTATAATAACAGACAATGATATGAATATGTTTACAATTCCGGGAATTGGAATTCTTGGAGTAATCGCCATAGTAGTTCTTTTGATTTTCAGAAAAAACAGCGACAAAAAAGTACTCACATTATTTGCAATAATGTTTATTATGCTATTATTCCCAATGGTAGGAAAAATGATGAACGGCTTTTCATATGTAACAATGCGATTTAGCTACGGAATGGCACTGATTCTTTCGGTGGCAGTTGCTTTTGCCATAGATGATTTAAGAAGCATAAGCATATTAGATAAGAAAAATCTTATTAAATTAAAACAACAAAAAGTAAAGCAGTTTCTTCCATATCTAGTAACAATGGCGTCTGTAATCACAATAGTTATTAACATGAATATGATTTTTGGTGAAAATTATTCATATAATAGCAAGGATTATGTTAATAAAGGCACCCTTGAAAAAGAAATGAACACAGCTGACGTGAAAATGATTAAGTCTATTAAAGATGACAGTTTTTATAGAATAGAGCGAGTTAGAAGTAGGAGCAACAAATCGGCTTATTGCGGTTTCAACCAGACCGGTTTCTATTACAGTATTATTCCGGGGAAAATGACAGATATGTATGTGTCAACTTGCCTTTCGGACTGCTATAGGTCATATGTTATAAAAGGTTTGGAGGACAGAATAGGAATGCTTGCGCTGGCAAGTACCAAATATTATGTGAACTACGGTGGAAAGGCACCTTATGGTTTTGAAAAAATAAAAGAAGAAACAATAGATTGCAGGAAAGTTTGCCTTTATGAAAACAAAAATTATCTGCCACTTGGAGTCACATATTCAAGTTATATGACAAGAACTGAATATGACAAATTAAATCCAATTGAAAGAGAAATGGCACTGCTTAACAGTTCAGTTGTAGATAATAGGATTGAAGAAAAAAATTTTGAAAATAGCAAAACAAAAACAGAAAGCGAAAATAACAAAGCAACAAGTGATAACAACAATACAGAAATAAAAAATAACCAAAACGTAACAGGTGTCTACACTTCTGAAATGAAAATTAATAATGAGAAAAACATTGATGCAGGAAAAAGTTACCTGAAAGCAAAATACGGCGGAGCTTTGGAATATAATTTTAATGGCTTAAAAGATTGCCTTACTTATATTGTTTTTAAGGGAGTTCATGTTAAGGATACAGACCAGGGTGACACGGCGGCAGAGTATAAAGGCGATGGCAATTCAGGAAATCTAAGAGTAATAGGTGATTATTCTGACGGCTATTATTACAAAGAAGCCAGTGTTTTTAACATGGGATATTCTAAGGAAAACCAGAACCACGTAGATATTAAATTTAACAGCAACAGAAAATACACTTTCAAAGACGTTTATGCAGCAATGGTACCCGCAAGTAATTATGATAATGCTGCAGCAAACTTAAAGAAAGAAGCACTTGAAAATGTTAAGCTGTCTGACAATCATATAAGTGGCAACATTAAAGTAAGTCAGGACAAAATACTTCAACTGTCAATTCCGTACAGCAAAGGCTACAAGATTTATGTTGACGGGAAAAAGACAGAAACTTTCAACTCAGGAATAGGATATATTGGGGCAAAAGTCTTAAAGGGAAGACACACTATTAATGTTACATACAAAAGCCCCGGAATAGTTGCAGGAGTGATGTTAACTATAATAAGTACACTGTTTTGGGCTTTTTATGTAATTAGAATTGAAAGAGTCAGGGAACAATAATACTAGAAAGTGCAAAAAAAGCCCTAAATTAATACCACAAAACTATGTACATAATTAAAAAAAGTATGTATTATTAAAGACGCGACAGTTAAGGCTGTCGCGTTTTGTGGAAAGAAGGGTGAAAATTATGAAATATATGAGACAATTTGGGATTATTATGTTAGTAACCTGTATAGGTGAAATTCTAAAATATTTAATTCCGTTGGCAATACCGTCAAGTATTTATGGATTGTGTCTGATGATGGTTTTGCTTGTGACAGGCATTGTGAAAGTAGACGATGTAAAAGAGTCAGGAACTTTTCTAATAGAAATAATGCCTTTAATGTTTATTGCATCGGGAGTAGGAATAGTTGTTTATTGGAAACAGCTTAAAACCATGCTTATTCCACTTATAATTATTACTTTTGTGTCAACAGTCCTTGTAATGGCTGTGTCAGGAAAAGTAACCCAGTATGTGATAAAGAGGAGAAAAAAACATGAATCAGATGATAATTAATTCTACAACAATAGGTGTAGTAATAAGTGTAATGGGATACGAGTTAGGCTTATTATTAAAAAGAAAATTTAAGTCAGCTATTTTTAACCCACTTTTAATTTCAATAATATTTGTAATATGCTGTCTGCTTTTGTTTAGGGTAGATTATAATAATTACAACAAAAGCGCACAGTATTTAAGTTATCTTTTAACACCGGCAACAGTATGTCTTGCAATACCTTTGTATCAGCAGATTAAATTACTTAAAGAGAATATGGTAGCAATATTTGCAGGCATAATTTCAGGTGTACTTACAAGTTTGGTTTGCATATTTGTATTTGCTTTAATATTTAATTTCGGTCATGAAGAATATGTAACAATGTTGCCTAAGTCCATTACAACAGCAATTGGAATGGGAATTTCAGAAGAACTTGGTGGATATGTTACAATTACAGTTGCGGTAATAATCATTACAGGAGTTCTTGGTAACATATGTGGTGAGGCAGTTTGCAAAATATTTAAAATAACAAATCCTGTGGCAAAGGGAATAGCTCTGGGAACGTCTTCCCATGCCATTGGTACTGCAAAAGCAATGGAAATGGGCGAGATTGAAGGGGCAATGAGCAGCCTTTCAATAGTAATAGCAGGAATTTGCACAATGGTAGGAGCATCTGTTTTTGCAAATTTTATATAAAGAGTTATAATAATGGCGGACAGATTTTTATTTAATAAGAAATTAATTTGGAAATTCTATTAAGCAAAAATCCCACCGAGGATTGAAGAGGTGCGGATAGGAGGCATATTATGATAATTACAATTGCAAGACAATGTGGTTGCGGCGGACATGAAGTTGCAAGAATATTGGCTAATAAACTTGGCATGGAACTTTTTGACAAAAAGAAATTGCTTGAAGAAGCAAAGCAGCTAGGACAGGCTGAAGAACACAGTAATTTTTTTAATGAAGTACCTATTAATAGTCTTTTATATGGAATAGCAATGGGGTTTGGAAATACGAAGCCAATGGATAGGTCATTAAAACTTGTTAAGGCTATTACCGAAAACAAAGACGCCATAATTATTGGAAGATGTGCTAATATAATATACAAAGATAGCAAGGATGTTACATCAGTATATCTTTTTGCGGACAAAGAATTTAGAATAAAACATCTTATGGAAAGAGACGGAATTTCAGAAAAAGAGGCAGAAAAGTATATAAAAGAAGTTGACGAGAAAAGAACATCTTTCCATAAATACTGCACTGACACAGTGTGGGGAGATGCAAAAGAATATCAGCTTTGTCTTGATACAGGTAAGATTGGTTTTGAAAAGACGGCAGAGTTTATTATGAATTATATTAATGCAAAAAAAGAATCCTAAAAATTTGAAAATGAAAAAAATATATAAATAATTATACGATAATATTAGAAATGATTATAGGAGTTGATTATTATGAAACAGACAAGGCAGATGTCAGAGACTATAAAACTTGGAATACTTCTTGCACTTTCAGGTGGATTTATGGATGCGTACTCTTACATACAGAGGGATCAGGTTTTTGCCAATGCCCAGACAGGAAACATGCTGCTGTTTGGTGTAAATTTATCAGAGGGAAATCTTAGGGGAGCGCTTCATTACTTCTTCCCGGTTTTTGCTTTTGCAATAGGAATTGCCATAGCAGAGCTTGTTCGTGCCAAAGAAAGAGACCTTTTACATTGGAGACAGGTGGCTGTTTTATTTGAGGGAATTATACTTGTGGGCGTAGCTTTTATTCCACTTGACATGAACCTTATAGCCAACTCACTTACATCTTTTGCCTGCGGAATACAGGTTGAAAGTTTTAGAAAAATCAGAGGTAACGGCATTGCCACAACTATGTGTATAGGAAATTTGAGAAGTGGTACACAGAACCTTTGTAATTTCATTCGCAAAAAAGATAAGGAAGATTTTAAGAAAGCAGTATTGTATTATGGAATTATTGTATGCTTCGTAACCGGGGCAGTAATCGGTAACTTCTTTATACATATGTTCCACGAAAGAGCAATTCTTTGTTGCTCAGTAGTTTTATTCTTTGCTTTCTTCTTAATGTTTATTGATTATGAAAAAGATGACGCTAGAGCAATTTAAAGAACAGTTTAATATAAAACTAAATAATCAACAGTTAAAAGCAGTGCAGTCGGTTCAAAATCCTACACTGCTTTTAGCAGTTCCGGGCAGTGGAAAGACAACGGTTCTTGTTACAAGACTGGGTTATATGATTTATTGTCTTGGAATAGAGCCTGAATCAATTCTCACTGTTACATATACAGTTGCGGCAACTAACTACATGAGACAGAGATTTGAAACAATGTTTGGTGAACAGCTGGCGGCAAGACTTGAGTTTAGAACAATTAACGGAATTTGTTCAAAAATAATTAACTATTACGGAAACTGCATCGGCAGAAAGGCTTTCGACCTGATAACGGAAGAAGGCTTTAAATCTAAAATATTGTCTTTGATTTATCAGAAAGAACTTAACGAATATCCGTCGGAAAATGACTTGCAGACAGTTATTACCCTGATTACATACATAAAAAACATGATGCTTTCAAATGAAGAAATTGAAAGCCTTGGCAAGAAGGAAAACCTGCCACTTGCTGAAATTTACAAGGCATATTGTGGGGAACTTCGCAGACAGTCATTAATGGATTATGACGACCAAATGGTTTATGCCTACACAATGCTAAAGACCACACCACAGGTTTTGGAATATTTTCAAAATATGTACCAATATATTTGCGTGGACGAAGCACAGGATACATCAAAAATCCAGCACAAAATTATTGAAATACTTGCAATGAAAAATAAGAAGCTGTTCATGGTTGGGGATGAGGATCAGAGTATTTACGGATTTAGGGCGGCTTATCCGGAAGCATTGCTTTCTTTTGAGTCAACTTATCCTGAAGGAAAAATTCTTCTAATGGAAGAAAACTTTAGGTCTGACGGAGCAATTGTAAGTGCAGCAGACAGATTTATTCAGAAAAACAAATTAAGACACAAGAAAAATATGAAAGCTTCAAGGGGTATGGCAAAAGATATTCGACTTATTGAAGTAAAAACAAGAAAGTCTCAGTATAGCTATTTAACAAAGGTGGCAGAAAACTGCAACGTGGATACGGCAGTTTTGTACAGAGATAATGAAAGCATAATTCCAGTTGTGGATATGCTTGAGAGAAGTGGCATTGATTACAAAATCAAAAACGCTGACCTGACGTTTTTCAATCACAAAATAGTTACAGACATAAAAAACATAATAAGATTTGCAGAAAATCCAAAGGATACGGAAATCTTTATGCAGATATATTTTAAAATCGGAACATATTTAAGCAAAATGGGAGCAATTGAAGCCTGCCGTATAAGTGAAGAAAAAGGCATTCCCGTAATTGACAGTGCATTAAGATATGGAAGAATCCCAAAAGGCACGGAGAAAAGTCTAAAGGCAATGAAGACTCATATAGAAAGCATTTTAGAAGAGTCGGCCTACAAAGCAGTTTATAGAATTGTTAATTTCATGGGCTATTCTGCTTATCTTGAAAGAGCAAAAATAAAAGATGGCAAGATAAGTATTCTCCAGGCTTTGGCAGCAAATGAGAAAACACCGGAAGATTTTTTAAATCGTCTTGATGAACTGGCAATGATTATAAAGAATAAAAAGAACAATTATGATTGCAAATTTACTTTGTCTACAATTCACTCAAGCAAAGGTTTGGAGTACGATACGGTATACATAATGGATGTAAAGGACGGAGTTTTTCCTGAAAAAGTGGTTGCCAACAGAAAGAAAGCCACAGATGAGGAAATAAAAACTTACGAGGAAGAGCGAAGACTTTATTACGTGGCAGTTACAAGAGCAAAAAATCAGTTGTGCATATTTGACTTTAAGGACAGCTCAACTTTCAACAACCAGTTGCTTGGCATAAATGTTAAAAGCAGTGCCGACAAAACTAAGTTTCAAAAATCGGGGAAAAAGGGTATAATAGCTACAGACAGGAAGACCTCCAAAGCAATAGAAATGCTAAGGTCAAAATCTTACCTAAGATAATTGGAAAATCTTTAATTAATAATTAGAAATAAATGATTCAAAAACTAATTAGGAATCTATGGTTTCAAAAATAATCAGGAATCATTTTGAAAATAAAAATTACGAATGGAGTAAATATGAATAAAGATAATTCAAAAGTGGACAAGGGACTGCAGGGCAATGAAAAAATCGAAGAAGCCATTGCCACACTTCAAAGTCAGTCTACACCTGAACTGTTGGCGCACGCACTTACAGTTATCAGAAGAAGAATGAAAGAACAGGGACAGCTTATTATTGCAGTTGAACCTTCACCATTAAGCAATGAAATGAACGTTCAGGCAGTAAAAACATCAGACGGAAAAAACTGGTGGGTTGCTTTTACAGGTTTTGATGAAGAGTTAAAAGGTGGCGACAGTGTAAAATCTACTTTTTTAACAGATATGGATAAGCTTTTTCAATCAGCATTAACAGTGGATGAAATTGAGGGTGTAATAATCAATCCTTGGAATAGAACAATAATGTTAAACAAGAGATTGATAAGTATAATCCTTGGAACAGCTGATAATTAGATAAGATTAGCAAGTTAAAACATAATTGCACGGCATATGTGGGATAAGACCTTAGACAATGTAATCTAAATAATAAAGAAGAAACGGAGAAAAGTATGAATGCAATAATTAACAAAACAGGAAATGTAATTCAAAAAATAATATGGGTAATCCTTGTGGCAATGTTTGGGATTCTATCAATTTTTAATATTTTGGGAACAACAAAAATTGATATAAAAGTTAACGATTACAAGGAATATGCAGAGTATAGCCTTAACAATATTCTTATGATAATTTTGTATGTGGTAACTATTTTTGCAATTCTGTATATTATTGACAGATATACAAAATTACTAAAAATGGATACAAAGAAGTTTGCCAATATTGCAACAATATATGTTATTGCAATTGGAATCGCATACATAGTTATGGCAAGGGCATACCCTATAAGTGACCAAAGTGTTGTTCAGAGAATTGCATCAAGTTTTCTTGATGGAGATTACAGCGAGCTTACAGGTGAAGGATATTTGGTAGCATATCCGCAACAGCTTGGAATAATTGGCATTATTCAAATTATTTATTACATATTCGGAAAAGATAATTACATCGCAATAATGCTTTTTAATGTTCTTGCAATGGCAGGAATTTTCAATATGCTATATAAGATTCTAACCAAAATGACAGATAATATTAGAATCCACAATCTGTATTGGGTTATGGTCTTTGGATGTTTCCCATTGATTTTCTATAGCTTCTTTGTGTACGGAACAATATTTGGACTATTCTTCTCATTAGTAGGCTTCTATAATCTTATCCTTGCAAAAGAAAATGGAAAAATCCTTAATTTTGTAATAAGTTTTCTGGCTTTCTGCATGGGAACAATAAGCAAAAGCAATTGTTTGATTTTTGTAATTGCAGCAGTTTTGGTTACTTTATTTTATGGAATAAAAGAACAAAAATTAAAATATGTAGTTTTCTCAATAATCTTAATGGGAGCGTTGATGGCGCCTAAATGTGTAAATCTGTATTATGCAAAAAAGGCTAATGTAACTATTTCAAAAGGCGTTCCGGCGAAATGCTTTATAGCCATGGGATTGCAGAAGGGTACAAAAGAGTTAGGTTGCGGTGTTGATGGCTGGTACAACGCTTATAATTTGACAACTTTTATAAACGCAGGTCGTGACAGTGAAAAAGCATCAGAAATAGCGGGAGAAAACATAAGTGAACGACTAAGTGAGTTTAAAAGCAAACCATTAGAGTTTGTGGATTTCGCAAAAAATAAAATCACAACACAGTGGTGCGAACCAACATTCCAAACTTTCTGGATGCTTCAGGCAATGGATAATCACGCAGAATGGTCAAAGGTAGCTGAAAGTATAGAAAAGGGAAAAGCAAACAAAATCATATTCGTAATAATGAAACTATATCTTATATTTATCTGGCTTGGAAACCTTGCATACCTTATAGCAAAAAGAAAACAGCTTACCATCTGGAACCTGTTACTACAGGTGGCAGTACTTGGAGGCTTCATATTCCATTTCCTGTGGGAAGGCAAGGCACTGTATATTATGCCGTACTATGTGATTTCCTTTGTGGCAGGAGTGCAGGGGATGTATATGTTATATGAGAAGATAAAAATAGAAACTTTAAATATACAGGAACAAAATAAAAAGGCTGTGAGTGAGGTGAACCACAAAAGTTAGACTTCAATTAGTCTAAAAAACCAACACTTTCATTAATTAATTGAACACTTTACTTTATTAATAAAGGAAAAACAAGGCGATTTCAGTTGAATTTACAACGAAAATATGTATAATATCATATTAGGGAACTTTGTTTTTTAGTTCCACAAGGTTGATATAAGAGCCGGCGCAAGCAGGTGTTCATTATATTACTATATTTAAAGAAAAGAGGTTTAAATAAGATGGCAGAAATCAATTTAAGCAAGTATGGTATCACAGGTACAACAGAAATCGTGTACAATCCTTCATATGAAACATTATTTGAAGAAGAAACAAAACCAGAACTTGAAGGTTACGAAAAAGGACAGGAAAGCGAACTTGGTGCTGTTAACGTTATGACTGGTATTTATACAGGTCGTTCACCAAAAGATAAATTTATCGTTGAAGACGAAAATTCAAAAGACACAGTATGGTGGACAACAGATGAATACAAGAATGATAACCACAAGGCAAGCAAGGAAGCTTGGGCTGCTGTAAAGGATCTTGCTATTAAAGAACTTTCAAATAAGAAACTTTATGTAGTAGATGCTTTCTGTGGAGCAAACAAAGACACACGTATGGCAATCCGTTTCATCGTTGAAGTTGCTTGGCAGGCTCATTTTGTAACAAATATGTTTATTAAGCCAACAGAAGAAGAACTTAAAGACTTCGAACCAGACTTTGTTGTATACAATGCTTCAAAGGCTAAGGTTGAAAACTATAAAGAATTAGGACTTAACTCAGAAACAGCAGTTGTGTTCAACATCACAAGCCGTGAACAGGTTATCGTTAATACATGGTACGGCGGAGAAATGAAGAAGGGTATGTTCTCAATGATGAACTACTTCCTTCCACTTAAGGGAATTGCTTCAATGCACTGCTCAGCTAACACTGATTTAAACGGTGAAAACACAGCAATCTTCTTCGGTCTTTCAGGAACAGGTAAGACAACACTTTCAACAGATCCTAAGCGTTTACTTATCGGTGATGATGAACATGGTTGGGATGACAACGGCGTATTCAACTTTGAAGGTGGATGCTACGCTAAGGTTATCAACTTAGATAAAGAATCAGAACCAGATATCTACAATGCAATCAGACGTGACGCTCTTCTTGAGAACGTAACACTTGATGCTGAAGGAAAGATTGATTTTGCAGATAAGAGCGTAACAGAAAATACTCGTGTATCTTACCCAATCAATCATATCAAAAACATTGTAAGACCTATTTCATCTGCACCAGCAGCTAAGAACGTTATCTTCTTATCAGCAGATGCATTTGGAGTATTACCACCAGTATCAATCCTTACAGAAGCTCAGACACAGTACTACTTCTTATCAGGATTTACAGCAAAACTTGCTGGTACAGAACGTGGAATTACAGAACCTACACCAACATTCTCAGCATGTTTCGGACAGGCTTTCTTAGAGCTTCATCCAACAAAATACGCTGAAGAATTAGTTAAGAAGATGGAAAAGAATGGAGCTAAGGCTTACTTAGTTAACACAGGATGGAATGGTACAGGAAAGCGTATCTCAATTAAGGATACACGTGGTATCATCGATGCTATCTTAAACGGTGACATCTTAAATGCACCAACAAAGCAGATTCCATACTTCAACTTTGAAGTTCCAACAGAACTTACAGGTGTTGATACAGGAATCCTTGATCCTAGAGATACTTACGCTGATGCTTCAGAATGGGAAGCTAAGGCTAAGGACTTAGCTGAAAGATTCATCAAGAACTTTGCTAAGTATGAAGGAAATGAAGCTGGTAAGGCTTTAGTTTCAGCAGGACCACAGATCTAATTTAAAGGTCAAAAGACACATATAAGTGTCATATAAATATACAGAACAATATATGTTTAAATAAAGAACCCGGGTGCGTATTTTGTACCCGGGTTTTATACAAGAGGAGAAAGACAATGATACATTTTACTGTCTATGATTTATTATGGCTGTTTTTTATATATTCATTTCTGGGATGGCTATTTGAAACAGTGTCAGCATCATTAAAACAGAAAAAATTCGCTAACAGAGGTTTGGTTAATGGACCTTTTTGTGTTCTTTATGGAATAACAGCAGTAATAATTACGGTGGGTTTACAGGAATTAACAGGAATCTGGCTATTTTTATTTGCAATGATTTATGCCACTGTAGTTGAGTGGATAGCAGGACATCTTATTGAATTGGCATTTAAAGAACGTTGGTGGGATTACTCCAATATTAAATGGAATTTTGACGGATACGTATGCGTTCCTGTTTCAGTGTTTTGGGGATTTTTAGGTTATGTTATTGTAAAATGGGGAAATAAGATTACATTAAAAATTCTTACAATTTTGCCGGAACTGTTAATGAACGTCATTTTATTAGTTCTTGTAGGGGTAATGATAGTAGACATATTGGCATCTTATCTTTTGTTAAAAGGAAAAAGCAAAAATTTAAAAAAATGGGAAAGTGCCAATGATAAGATAGACAGCTTTAGGGTAAAACTTGGAACTTTAATTTACAATTTTGTAGACGGACGTATTCACAAAGCTTATCCTAAAGCACAAAAAACTGAAAATATAAAAGTTCAGTCAAAAGAAGAAAGTGAAACTAAGGTTTTTGCCTACGGATGTAGTTTTTATAAAATAGTATTGTTGTTTTTTATAGGAGCGTTTCTTGGTGATATAACGGAAACTATTTTTTGCAGAATAACTGAAGGCGTGTGGATGAGCCGAAGCAGTGTGGTTTGGGGACCTTTTAGTATTGTCTGGGGACTTGCAATAGCTGTGGTTACTCAGATGCTTTATAAATATAAAGACAAAAGCGACAGCTTCTTATTTGCGGTAGGCACTCTCCTTGGTGGCGCTTATGAATATTTGTGCAGCGTTTTTACGGAGATAGTTTTTGGAAAAGTATTTTGGGATTATAGCGATATTCCTTTTAACTTGGGTGGTAGAATTAATCTGTTGTATTGTTTTTTCTGGGGCATAGCAGCAGTTGTCTGGTTTAAAAAACTTTATCCGTACATATCTAGAGCAATAGAATTATTACCAATGCTATGGGGCAAAATTGTCACATGGATTTTGATAATATTTATGGTAATAAATTGTGTTGCATCAAGCTTAGCCTTAATAAGATATGATGAGAGAGATAGGGGCATAAGTGCAACTTCCCAATGGCAGAAGGTTATGGATAGTCATTTTGATGATGGCAGAATGGAGAGAATTTATCCAAAGGCAAAGTCCACGAAATAGAGAGATTAGAATTACAGAATATCAAATATAACAGAGAATAACATATATAATATAGAATGTGTTGGATAGGACGTGTAATAGAGGAACGAAATGTTAAAAGATCAGGATATAAGAGAGCCGTTATTTGATTTTTTTGATGAAAAATTCGGTAAGGTACGAATAATAGAAGAAAAGCAGATTGCAAAATCAAGAGCTGATGTAATGCTTGTTCTTGAAGAGAAGCTTATTGGCGTGGAAATCAAAAGTGATGCGGATACATATGCAAGGCTTGCAAGACAGGTGAAGGATTATAATAAGTTTTTTGATTATAATTATGTGGTTGTGGGAAGTAGCCACTCAAAGCATATTGAAGAACATGTTCCGGAATACTGGGGAATTATTGAGGCGATTAGTAAGGAAGAAAGTGTGGAATTTAATGTTTTAAGAGAGCCGGAAATTAATAAGCGTGCCCAAAGAACTTATAAGATGAAGCGTAAGCTAAGTATATTGTGGCGACCGGAACTTTCCCATATACAGGAGATTAACGGTATGCCTAAGTACAAACAGAGGAGCAAGGATTTTGTTATAACAAAGATAATGGAGAAGGTGCCGTGGGATTTGTTACACAGGCAGATTAGTGAAGAACTTTTTCAAAGGGATTATAATACTATAAGTGAAGCAATAAAGGAGTGGCGAAGCTCTAATAAACATTAATATATATGACAGACTAAAATTGTTGAAATTGCCACATAGAATAGACAACTGTTTTGGTGTAGAATAGAGGTATATTTTTTAACAAAAGAAACAGACCTGCTTAGGGGCAAGGAGGTAGGTATGGCAAAAGGAAGCAATCAGAAATTAAAGATAGTATATCTGATAAAGATATTAACTGAGAAAACTGATGAGTAGCATAGCATAACAATGAATGAAATCATTAGTGAGTTAAAGGCGTATGGGGTGAATGCTGAACGTAAAAGTCTTTATAATGATATTGAGAATTTGCGTCAATATGGATTGGATATTGTAGGAGAACAGCACGACAGAACTTATTACTATTATTTGGTAAGCAGACAGTTTGAATTGGCAGAGTTGAAGTTATTGGTAGATTCGGTGCAGTCAGCTAAATTTATTACTGAAAGGAAGACTAACCAACTTATTAAGAAGATTGAGGGTTTGGCAAGCAAATATCAGGCATCACAGCTTCAGCATCAGGTTTATGTATCTCAGCGCGTAAAGACAACTAATGAGAAGATTTATTATAATGTGGATAAGATACATACTGCAATTGACAGAAATTCTATGATTAGTTTTCAGTATTTCCAGTGGAATGTGAAGAAGGAAATGGTTTTGAGAAAGGACGGAGAACCTTACATAGTAAGTCCTTGGGCTTTAACTTGGGATGATGAGAACTATTATATGGTTGCAATTGATTCAAGTGATGAAAAAGTTAAACATTTCAGGGTTGATAAGATGCTTAACATTGAATTTTTGGACAAACCACGACTTGGAGGAGAAAAGTTTAGCGGGCAGAATGCAGATGTAGGTTTATATGCTAAGAAAGTATTTGGTATGTTTTCCGGCAAAGAGGAAATAGTAAAACTAGAGTGCAAAAACGAAATGGCAGGTGTTATTATTGACCGATTCGGAAAAGACACTATGTTTATACCAAAAGATGATGAACATTTTACTGCAAATGTAAAAGTAATAGTAAGCAATCAGTTTATATCCTGGGTATTTTCATTAGGAAACGGAGTGAAAATAGTGGGACCGGATGATGTTGTAGAAAAGGTAAAGTCAGAGGTGGAAAGACTTGGAAAACAATATAGTGATTAAAACAGGAAAGGAGCAATTTCAAAGTTTAAGTAATATGCTGAAATATTTAATTGGCGTTATTTAAACAGAAATGATAGTGAATATATGTGTACAGCAGCAACTTATAAAACAAAGGATTTTTATTTTGGAAGAACCTTAGATTATGAATTTTCATATGGTGATGAGGTTACAATAACACCTAGAAATTATAGATTTGATTTTAGACATATGGGAATATTGGAGAGCCATTATGCAATTATCGGTATGGCGTATGTGGCAGGAGGGTATCCATTGTATTATGATGGAATTAATGAGAAGGGACTTGGAATGGCAGGGCTTAATTTTGTGGGCAATGCTAAGTTTCAGCCTATTGAAGAGGGCAGGGACAATATAGCCCAGTTTGAATTTATTCCATGGATTCTTGGTAGATGCCAGTCAGTTAAAGAGGCGAGAGAACTTATAGGCAGAATGAATCTTGTTTCAACACCTTTTAGTGAGCAGTTGCCATCAGCTCAGTTACATTGGATTATTTCAGACAGTGAAGAATCCATAACTGTAGAACCTGTGGCAGAAGGATTAAAGGTTTATGACAATCCTGTAGGAGTGTTGACTAACAATCCACCATTTCCACAGCAGATGTTTATGTTAAACAATTACATGAACCTGTCCCCAAGACAGCCAGAAAACAAATTCGCATCAGAACTTGATTTGACAACTTACAGCAGAGGAATGGGAGCGTTAGGACTTCCGGGAGATTTATCATCAGCCTCACGTTTTGCTAAGGTTGCCTTCACAAAGATAAATTCTGTTTCAGGTAATTCAGAGGCAGAAAGTGTAAGCCAGTTCTTCCATATTTTGGGCTCTGTTGATCAGCAGAGAGGCTGTTGTGAAGTAGCGGAAGATAAGTACGAAATCACATTGTACACTTCATGTTGCAATGCTAAAAAGGGAATTTATTATTATACAACATATGATAATCAGCAGATAACAGCAGTTGATATGAACAGAGAAAACTTAGATGGCGCGGAAGTAGTCAGATATCCGCTAATAAAGGAACAGCAGATTAATTGGCAGAATTAGGATAAGAATTACTCCGGATTTTACGGTTTTCTAAGATGCTTTTTTCTCATAATCCGTAATGCCGATTCCAGTTACGTGTCATATAACATTTCCTTTCGCTGACACGTAATTATTCTCGAAATATTAATGAAATTTCTAGTAATTACGTGTGGTACAACGTTTCGGCTCACCCACACGTAAATTCAGCCGAAAGGACAAGCTAAGTTTCAATAAATTACGTGTGGTATAACGTTTCGGCTCACCGACACGTAAATCCAGTCGAAAGTACAAGCTAAAATTCAATAAATTACGTGTGGTACAACGTTTCGGCTCACCGACACGTAAATTCAGCCGAAAGGACAAGCTAAAGTTCAATAATTACGTGTCATACAACGTTTTCGCTCTATGACACGTAGTCGTGACCGAAAAAACAACTTATACTGCCCCCAGAGTGTGGACATCTCCACGGACGACTTTGTACGGAAAATGGAGCGAAAATCTTCAAAAAACACAAATAGAAACTAATCTCAAAAGTAAAAGCCACGACGAAAATCCGTCGTGGCTTTCCAATAATGCTACATCCTCCCTGCAACATTAATCTTCTCCCCTTATTCAGCCTTTTCACATATATGTCTTGCAACATACACACCACTGGCTGAAGCATGTGAAAGTGAATGTGTAACACCACTTCCGTCGCCGATAATATATAATCCGTCATATTTACATTCAAGATTGTCATTAAGTTCAACTTCCATATTGTAGAACTTAACTTCTACACCATATAGCAATGTATCATCATTGGCTGTACCTGGAGCAATTTTATCTAAGGCATAAATCATTTCAATGATTCCATCCAAGATACGCTTTGGAAGAACAAGGCTTAAATCACCTGGAGTAGCTGAAAGAGTAGGAGTAACAAGTCCTTCTTCAATTCGGCTTTCAGTACTTCTACGACCTCTTACTAAGTCACCGAAACGCTGAACAATTACGCCACCGCCAAGCATATTAGAAAGGCGGGCAATACTTTCACCATATCCGTTACTGTCTTTGAAGGGCTCAGAGAAATGCTTAGCAACTAAAAGGGCAAAGTTAGTATTTTCAGTCTGCATTTCTTCACCTTCATAACTGTGTCCGTTAACAGTAACAATGCCGTTAGTATTTTCGTTAACAACAATACCGTGTGGGTTCATACAGAAAGTACGAACATTGTCTTCAAATTGCTGTGTACGGTAAACAATCTTGCTTTCATACAATTCATCTGTAAGATGAGAGAAGATAACAGCAGGAAGTTCAACACGAACACCAATGTCAACACGGTTAGACTTAGTAGGTATATCCATTTCGTGGCAAACCTGTTCCATCCACTTGCTTCCGCTTCGACCTACAGAAACAATACAATCTTTACATTCAAAATCTTCATCTTCAGTATGAATACTATAGCCGTTATCTAAATGAGTAATTGAAGAAACAGGTGTGTCAAAGTAAAAATCAGCCTTATCTTTTAATTCGTCATATAAATTTTCAAGAACAACATAGTTAATGTCAGTTCCCAAGTGACGAACAGAAGCATCAAGAAGTTTAAGCTTGTTCTGCATACAAATCTTCTTAAACTTAGTTCCGGCAGTTGAGAAAAGTCTTGTGCCTTCTCCACCGTGTTCCATGTTAATTTCGTCAACATATTTCATTAATTCAATGGCCTGTTTTTTACCGATGTGTTCATAAAGAGTGCCACCAAAATCATTAGTAATATTATATTTACCATCAGAAAAAGCTCCGGCACCACCGAAACCACTCATAATAGAGCAGCTTTTACAATTGATGCAGTTAGGAATCTTGTCACCATCAATAGGACACTTTCTTCCTGATAACTTATGTCCGGCTTCAAAAACAGCAATAGAAAGTTCAGGCTGTTTTTTTGCCAATTCATATGTGGCAAAAATACCACCCGGTCCGGCACCAATTACAATAACATCATAATGTCTCATTCAAAATCCTCCTAAATGTAATAATTAAAGTAAATTAAAAATACTTTTTTGCACACAAAAATACCGCAAAATAAAATTCACCTATAATAAAGATTATAGATAACCATTTGCGGCAGTTAGTAGAAACGTTCATCCATATCATGAACTTATATAATCCTTTGATATGATAGCAAAATAATAAGAAAAAATCAATAAAAAATAAACAAAAATAGCGTATTAAAAGCTGTATATTTTTAGCGAAAAAATAAGCAAAGCAATGCTACGAAAAATTAGACATTTATGTTAAAATATAGAAAGAGATAGAAAACGAAAGAATGAAGTGGAGGAAGTGAATACTTATGATAAAGGAATCAAGAGAAAAAAATAGATTACTAATTGCGGATGATTCCAAGATGAATAGAGAAATTCTGAAAGAAATCCTCGGAGATGAATATATTGTTACAGAAGCAAAAGATGGAACAGAAGCAATCGAGTTACTAAAGAAGGAAGAAGATTCATTTTCAGCACTTCTATTGGATTTAAATATGCCTGAAACTAACGGATATCAGGTATTGGAATGGATGAATGAAGAATATGTTATTGAACGTATTCCGGTAATTGTGATTTTAGCGGAAGATAATCACGAAAGCATTGAGAAAGCCTACGAATTAGGTGCAATGGATTATTTTACACATCCTTTTGATATGTTTGAAATACAGAAAAGAGTTGCGGGAACTCTTAACTTGTATAAGAAATACGAGAATTTAATTATGGCATCAAGGCAGGTTATATATGTATGTAATTCAGATTATAGTCGAATACTTTATGCCAGTGATGGTTTTTGCCGCAAGTTTAATGTTGAAAGAAACAATCTTTATGGAAAAAATTTTAATAGTGATTCAGGTATAGTTTTGAATCCTGAGGCCAATAAAGATGAGAATATTTTTGGTATAAAATTAAAATATGATAAAAGAACAAAAAAATATTATCAGTTTAGTGTCGAAAAGACAATGTGGGGATGTAGAAATGCCAACATTGTGACACTTCTGGATGTTACAACGCTTATTAAGCTTAACCAGGAACGAGTAAGGGTATTTAAGAAAAGTGCAAGATTTTTAAGTAATTTAAATGACAATGTTAAAACTATTTTGCACTTGAATCTTTCAGAAAATACTTTTAGCTATATAGATAATAATTATAATGAATTAATCGAAAAAGAAAAATACAAAACAGTAGATGAAATTATGGAAGCTCTTGAAGATTATATGATAGTACCGGAAGAAAGAGAGCGGTTTCATAATAAATTTAATAAACAGAAACTAATAGATTCGTATGTTGAAGATGATGAAAACCAGAGTTTTGTTTGCGCATGTGTTTTGGAAGAAAGATATAGATTTGTATTAAAAATGACATTAGCACTGTATAAGAATGTAATTAATGGTGAAATTGAAGGATTCTTCATTATTGAAGACATAACAGATGCGAAAATGGACAGAATGACATTAGATTTGTTTTACAGCAAGAATTACGTTATTACAGGAATTGCTGACCTAGTAAATAATTCTATATATGTTAAGAGAGAAAATGATAACGAAACATCAAAATTAAAAAATAGATATAGAGATTATGATCAGTTCTGCAAAAATATGGCTGACATTTATATTGACGAAAAAACAAAATCTGAATTTTATAATATGTTATCAAAAGATGTAATAATGCAAAAACTTGAAAAAGACGAACAGTATTTTGAAACTATTGAATATAAGATAGGCAATAACATCAAAATAGCAAAGATTCAGTTCAGATGGTTTATTAAGGAATACAAGTGTGTGCTTATAACTGTTGAAGATGCAACTAATGAATCGCACATGGACATTCTAACAGGTTTATACAACAGAAGTGGCTTCCATAATAAGGCGAAAGATATTATTGAAAAAGCAGAAGACGTAACAAAATATGCCATGATGTATTTTAACCTGAAAAGTTTTAAGGCAATTAACCATTCAGTAGGAACAGAAGGTGGCGATTATATTCTAAAGAATTATGCATCAAGGCTTAAGAATTCTGAATTGGAACCATTAACGCTGGGGAGAACTCAATCAGATCATTTTGGATGTTTAGTAGAAAGAAGAAATATTAATTGGAAGAAATTAATAGAGTTTTGCACACAGGATTTTGAATATAAGGGAATGGATATTAAGATACAAAGTCTTGTTGGTATTTACTATATAGAAGATAAAAATATCGGAATAAATGAAATGTATGATAGTGCCAAGATGTCCAGTGAAAATATTGAGGATGGTTATGTAAAACCATATAAAATATTTGATAACTCAATAAGAAAACAGTATATCAGTTCTAATATGGTAGTTAGAAATTTTGAAACTGCAATGAAAAAAGGAGAGTTTGAAGTTTATCTTCAGCCGGTTTTTGATGCAAAAACCAGAAAAATGGCTTCAGCAGAGGCTCTTATACGTTGGAAATATCAGGGAGATAAATTAATATCTCCGGCAGTATTCATACCGGCATTAGAGGATAGTGGACAGATTTCACTTCTTGATTTGTTTGTTATTAAGACAGTGAAAAATTATCAGGAAAGAAGAAGAAAGTCAGGAAAAACTAATATTCCAATCTCAATGAACCTTTCATGGATGGATTTTTATGACACAAAAATGATTGATTGGATTTTAGATGACTTGCAACAAAATCCTACGCCACAAAATGTTGTTCGATATGAAATAACAGAAACATCATATGCGGCAATAGCCGAGAACAGACAAAATGTTCTTGATGAATTTAAGTCGCGAAATGCAAAAATTATGCTTGATGATTTTGGCAGTGGATACTCATCGTTTAGTATGTTGCAAAGTTACGATTTCGATATATTAAAGCTTGATATGGGATTTGTAAGAAAGATTGAGTCCAGTGAAAAAACAAGGGAAATCATAAAATCAATTATAGGAATGGCTCATAGAATTGGCGCAAAAATTGTTGCGGAAGGCGCAGAGACAGACCAGCAGGTTGAATTTTTGAAAGAAAATGACTGCGATTACATACAGGGATATTATTTTTCAAAACCGTTACCACAGAAAGAATTTGAAGCTTACGTAGAAGAGTATTGGGATAATGATAAGGTATTTGAGAAATAATAAAAAGATTAAAGGAATGTAGTTTATGTCAGAAAGTGTAAAAACAAAAAAGAAAGTCGTTAAAATATAACAGGAATTAAATAATAATTTTAAATAAAAAATTTATGCGATTAAAATTAATAATCAATATAAAATCAAAGTAAAATTGAAAGGAAAAATAAAGGAGGAACTTTTAATGAAATTGGAAAATCAGTATCTTTTGGTAGAAGCATCAGAAGACGGAGCAGAGATTACAAAAATTTACAATAAGGAAGATGGAACAGACATTATATGGGAAGGTAATCCTGAGTTTTGGAAGAGACATTCACCGGTTCTTTTCCCTAATGTAGGTAAAACATACAAGAACAAGATGCTGATTAATGGAGAGGAATATACTACAAGCCAGCATGGATTTGCAAGGGATAGTGTTTTTGAATGTGTGGAAAGCACAGATAGTATGGTATCATTTCTTTTAACTTCATCTGAAGAAACAAAAAAGAAATATCCGTTTGATTTTAAACTTTTTATTAACTACTATTTAGACAATAAAGAAGTAAAGGTAGAATGGAAGGTTGAAAATACAGGAAATGAGACAATGTATTTTACAATAGGTGCTCATCCTGCATTTAGATTTGCCAAGAAAGATGAAGTTAAGTCAGATTATATTCTTAAATTCCCTGGCAAGGATCAGTTAGAATATATTTTAGTAGATAAAGAAACAGAAGACGGAATGGGAACAGCAATTCCGGAAGAAAAAAGAACACTTAAGCTTGAAAATAATACATATGTATTAAATGAAGAAATTTTTGACAATGACGCACTTATTTTGGATGGAACTCAGATTGAAGAAGCATGGGTATGTCACAAGGATGGAACACCTTATGTTGGAATGAAATGTGAAGGGTTCCCAAGTTTCGGAATTTGGTCAGTTAAGGATGCTCCATTTGTATGCTTAGAGCCATGGATGGGACGTTGTGACGACAGAGGTTTTAATAAGGAAATTTCACAGAAGAACAATATAAATAAAGTAGAGCCGGGAAAAGAATTTTTAAAGGCATATACAATTATAGTTGCATAATATCAAAGAGACCACTTACCATATAAAGTAAGCGGTCTTTTTAAGAGTAAAGATTTAAGGATAATGTAGAGAGGTTTTTATGTCTAATTATAAAAAGGTGAAGAAACAATCAGATAATCCATTTCTTAATTTATACAAATTAGATGCGGTAGATAGAGAAGGAAAAGTCTTTGACTATTATTTTGTATCAAGAAGAGATGAAGAACATATTAAATTAAAAACTAAAGACAATACTCCTGAGGGCATTGTTGTTTATGCCGTAACAGATGAGGAAAAACCAAGATTATTAGTAATTAAGGAATATAGATATCCTTTGGATGAATATATTTATGAACTTCCAGCAGGAATCATAGATCCGGGAGAAGTGGCAGAGCAGTCGGCTGTTAGAGAAATTAAGGAAGAAACAGGTTTCGATTTGAAAGTATATAAAGGTGGTAATGAAGCATTTAGAAGACCTTTTTATATGGGACCGGGTTTTACAGATGAGTCAAATGGCACAGTCTTTGGAACAATTCACGTTGAAGAAGTGGAGCAGCAGCTTGAAAGTGCCGAGCGCATACAGGTTATGCTGGCAGATAAGGAGCAGGTGAAGAGAATATTAAAGGAAGAAAGAGTAACACTTCGAGGGGCTTATCTTATGATGATGTATTTGAATTCCGGGGATGGATTGGATTTTTTGGAGGTTTAATTCAAAATATTTTTTTTACACAGATTGCCAAAGCAATCTGTGCCCCCAAAATTCGTATATCGTGAAACTGTTGTTTCACGATATACGAATTTTGGGGCGCCTTCTAAGGTCATTACTCCACCTTTGTGCAAGCACAGGTGGAGTATGACCTTGAAGGCTGTAAAAAAATTAGAACATCCGAGGGAAGGATGTTCTAATAAGAAGGAGTAGAAAATAAAAAAACTAATATATGTCAATCCGAATTTAATCGGACTATGAATCTTTTTCTGAAAAAATTTTTTGCTGTTTTGTTTAAAAACTGTTTCTCGTTTGCTATGGTTATAGTATAGAGTGAAAGTGTGGTTATTTTGTGAATTAGATATGAAATAAAAGTGAATATTGTAAAAAAATAAGGAGTTTTTTTGAAAAATATGGATAAAAAGGAAGAGATGTCTAAGAAATATTGGGAGGAAAAAGAATTTTCCTATTTTTCTCATAGGAAATGTGAATTTTTCCCTTGTCACAAGAATGCTGATGAAAATAATTTTAATTGTTTATTTTGCTATTGTCCTCTTTATACTTTGGGCGATAAGTGTGGTGGCAATTTTAGGTATTTGGATAATGGGATTAAGGATTGCAGCGATTGTCTGTATCCTCATTTTAAGGAGAATTACGGAAAGGTTGTGGAGCGATTTGGTGAAATCGTGAAATCTATGAATGAAAAAAGATAAACATTTACAGATTACTAAAGATTATCAGATTGTTAATTTAATGGATTGACAAGTGCATCAAGAGATTAAAGTTGATAATTAACAAATATTAAATTTAATAATTCATAAATATTAATTTGTTTAATAAATAAAATGATTTTATTTGTTTCATATGTTATAATTTACGCGAATAGCGAAAAAAGTAAAACCGGCGAAAGGAATTTTTAAATGTCAAAAGAAACAAGATTTACAGGAACAGATACTTATGTGGCATCAGATGATTTAATGGCATCTGTGGAAGTGGCTACTAAATTACAGAAGCCTTTATTGATTAAAGGTGAACCGGGAACAGGTAAGACTATGTTAGCAGAAGCAGTAGCTAAATCATTGGATATGGAACTGCTTATTTGGAATATTAAGTCAACAACAAAGGCTCAGGATGGATTGTATATATACGATACAATTCAGCGTTTGTACGACAGCCAGTTTGGTGTAGAGGGTGTTGACGATATTTCAAGATATATTAAACTTGGAAAGCTTGGCGAGGCTTTCAAGAAAGATAAACAGGTTGTTTTGTTAATTGATGAAATTGACAAGGCAGATTTGGAATTTCCTAATGACTTGCTTTGGGAATTGGACAAGATGGAATTTTATATTAATGAAACTAAAGAAACAGTTAAGGCAAAGGTTAGGCCAATTGTTATTATTACATCTAACGCAGAAAAGGAATTGCCGGACGCTTTCCTTAGACGCTGTATTTTCCATTATATTACCTTCCCTGACGAAAGATTAATGAAGCTTATTGTAAATGCTCATTTTGAAAATTTGGAAGAGAATCTTTTGGAGCAGGCAATGAAGACTTTCTACAAAATCAGAAATATTAGAGATATTAGAAAGAAGCCAAGTACGTCAGAATTTATTGATTGGATTAGAGCGTTAATGATAGGTGGCGTTGATCCTGATACTATTGAGCAGAAATTACCATATCTTGGTGTGCTTATTAAGAAGGATGAAGATTTAGAAACAGTAGTAAGAATGAATCTGTAATAGAATGGAGGAATAATATGTTTACTTCCTTTTTCTATACTATGAGAAGTAATGGTCTTAACATATCCACAACAGAATGGCTTACTTTGATGGACGCCTTGGATAAAGACCTGGCTCATTCTAATTTTACGGATTTTTATTACTTATGTCGTACTATATTTGTAAAAAATGAAGGTGACTATGACAAATTAGACGCCAGCTTCTTAGAGTATTTTAAAAATATTAAAGACAAAAAATTAAATTTGGATCAGATAAATGAATGGCTTCATACTGACAGTGAGATGGGAGAGATGACAGATCCTGATAGGTATGTTGATACAAGATCAGAGCGTGAAGCTGCCGAGGTTCATCGTATGTTTAGGGAAAGACTTGCTGAGCAGAACAGTGAGCACAACGGTGGTAAATACTGGATTGGTAGCGGTGGTGGCTCTGAGTTTGGTAGAAACGGACGAGTTGCCGGTGGTATTAAGATTGGCGACCAGGCAGGAATGAAGACAGCTTTTGCAGTAATGGGAGAGCGTCGTTACAAGGATTTTCGTAGAGATACAAAGCTTACAATGCGTCAGTTTCAGGTTGCTTTAAGGGAGCTTCGCCAGTATTCAAGAAAGCTTGATTTGCCAAAAACGGAATTAGATATAGATGGAACAATCGACTCAACATGTAATCAGGGTGGTTATTTGAAACTTGAATTTCAGCAGCCACGAAAGAATACAGTTAAGTTAATGCTTTTGTTTGACAGTGGTGGATCAATGTATCCTTACAGCGAGTTGTGCAATCAACTATTTCAGGCAGTTCACAAGGCGAACCATTTTAAGGATGTAAAAACTTTTTATTTTCATAACTGTATTTATGCCAAGTTGTACAAGAATCCGGAATGTAATAGCGGTGACTGGATAGACACATCTTGGGCATTTAAGAATTATGACAAGGATTACAAAGTCATAATTGTAGGCGATGCAGGTATGGCACCAGAAGAGTTTTATGACAAAAACGGTAACTACAGCGGTCCTAACAACGGCTTGTCAGGCTACGAATGGATGCAGATATTTGCAAAAAAATATCCACATACAATATGGCTCAACCCATCATTTCATAGTCAGGCAGACAGCATGTACTGGATGGAATCAGAAGGCAAGATACGTGAGCTGGTAGACATGTACCCGTTAACAGTTGATGGACTAAAACATGGTATTAAGAAACTAATGTCAGATAAAAAATAAAAACCTTAATAGATACAAGATTGGGATTTTAGAAGGGAAATTTGCACTATAAGCAAATTAAATGAGGTGATAAATGATGGAAATGAAATGTCCATATTGCAATTCAGAAATGGAAAAAGGTGAAATAAATCAGGACAGATATGCCTTAAAATGGAAATCCGAAAAGAAGGGTGCTAAAAGTGTAAAACTTACAAGTATGCTAACACAGACATACGTTGACGCGTATCTATGCAGGAATTGCAACAAAATTATAATTGATGTAGATTCGGTTGAAGAGTAATAAGTTAATTATATTGTTAGATATGTCAGGAAAAGGGATTCTTTGCAAACGATAAAATCAACGTGTTTGCATGAATCCCTTTTTGGACATATCATACATGAATTTTATTTCTTCTGCAACAGAAACAGTCTGTTCATTCCTTCCTGCCAAGGGTAAGGAAATTCAAGATAACGTATTATTTCATAATATTTTTCAAATGCCTGCTTCCATGAGGCGGTATCAACTTCGCGGTATCTAAGCACCCCATCTTCTTCAAACAAATTGTTGGCAATAGGCTTAAATCCAAAAGACTCAAGGTAGCCTTCCTCATAATATGGGTTTAGTTTTACAAACATAAGTCCACCTTTAGGAATTAGACGTGTAAGTTTTGAAAATGTTTCTGCAGCTACATTTTTTGGCATTACATCAAGAACGTTAGACAAAATAATGCCATCAAAAGAGCCATCCTCATAAGAATCCAGAGCAGAAATATTTCCAACTTTAAATTCCAGATTATCATAGTTGTTAATTTTTGCCATTTTTGTTGCATAGTTAATTCCGGTTTCAGATACGTCAACGCCAAGACCGTAGCCGGTGTTACCAAATTCGTAACATTGGAAAATGATATCGCCCGTTCCACAGCCAAAGTCCAAAACTTTCTTACATTTGCTTGCAAATATGTCAAGACAAATATCAAACATAGGTTCAACAGAAAGAGGTTTGCCTTTCAAGTCTACAAGCTTACATTCTGAGTATGTTTCATTCCAAAGATTTACTGCACGATTATATTCTGTTTCTATTAATTCTTCCTGATTATTCATAGGAAAACCATCCTCTCTAAAATAGTACTGTATTTTTTACAAAGCAAAACGAACTTGTAATAAAATTTGTTGAAAAGAGTTACTATAAAAACTCATTGCAAAAAAATACGGAAGCACTTTCGTACTTCCGTATATTATAACTCTTAAAAATAATTATTACATAATTTTTCTAAATAATTCTTTGAAATCTTCAACACTTGCATCTTTTGGATTTCCAGGTGCACAAGCATCTGCAGCAGCAGATTCAGCAAGGAACTGTAAATCTTCTTCTTTTATTGCTTCAAGTTTTGAAGGAATTCCAACATCTTCTGATAACTGTTTTACAGCATCAATTGCAGCTTTTCTGTATTCTTCAACTGACATTGAGTCAACACCTTCAACGCCAAGTGCACGAGCAATTTCTCTGTACTTTTCTCCGGTGCATTCCTGGTTATATTCCATAACAATTGGAAGCATCATAGCACAGGCAACACCATGTGGTGTATCATAAACGGCACCAAGTGTATGAGCCATAGAATGTGCAATACCAAGACCTACGTTAGAGAAGCCCATTCCTGCAATATACTGACCAAGAGCCATTCCTTCACGACCTTCTTTTGTGTTTTCTACAGCGCCACGAAGTGATTTGCCAATAATTTCGATAGCTTTAAGATGGAACATATCTGTCATTTCCCAAGCAGCCTTTGTTGTGTAACCTTCAATTGCGTGAGTGAGAGCATCCATTCCTGTTGAAGCTGTAAGTCCCTTAGGCATTGATGACATCATATCAGGGTCTACAACTGCTATAATTGGCATATCGTGTGGATCAACACAAACGAATTTACGCTTTCTTTCAACGTCTGTAATAACATAGTTAATTGTAACCTCTGCAGCAGTTCCGGCTGTTGTTGGTACTGCAATAATAGGAACGCAAGGCTTCTTAGTAGGTGCGACACCTTCAAGACTACGAACGTCTTCGAATTCAGGGTTTGCAATAATAATTCCTATAGCCTTAGCTGTATCCATTGAAGAACCACCACCAATTGCAATAATGTAATCAGCCTCTGAATTCTTGAATTCCTGAACACCGTGCTGAACATTTTCAATAGTAGGATTTGGCTTAATATTTGAATAAAGTTCGTAGTCAAGGCTGTCCTTTTCAAGAACATCCAAAACTTTCTTTGTAACACCAAATTTCACAAGGTCAGGGTCTGAACATACAAAGGCTTTTTTAAATCCTCTTGTCTTTACTTCTGTTGCAATATCCTGTATTGCTCCTTTACCATGATATGATGTTTCGTTTAAAACTATTCTATTTGACATATAAAAACTCCCTTCGAGTAAAATTAGTTGTGGAAAATACATAAATAATATTTCTTAACTTTAAATTTATTATACCACTTTCACAACAAAAATCAATATGTTAATTTATTAACAATAAGACTCTGAATTGGCTCATTTCATTGACTTTGTGTAAGGATAATGTTATCTTTATCGTAAATTGTTGTTAAATTCATAAATGGGTGTACATTTTCCTGATTTAGAAGGAACAACATGAAAAAATCTGGTGGCAGATATACAAGGTACAAAGTGTCATACAGTTGGGAAGGAGATTGTGAAATGGGAGAAAATAAAATGCCGCATATCCAGCTTCCGGAGAATCTGGGAATCCGGTATGCAGTGCTGCCGGGAGATCCGGCCCGGGCAGAGCGGGCAGCAGACGGCCGGAAAACTGCACTCCCCAATTTGCGTCGCTTTGTGCGGCACAGTACGGTGCCTGATGAGGAAATTTGACAAAAAATAAAGAGTTTACGTTGATTTTACAGGATCAAAACGACACATTCCGCACCGCAGGCTGCAAGGGGTGAAGATTGACGTATTCTGGTAAAAAATAGTATAATGTTATTCGTGAAGGAATGCCGTGCGGCCCAAAACGCGCGGCTTTGCAG
>OLWA01000327.1_pt1 | contig 61845 bp, 53 predicted proteins | sample 1673251 | NCBI WGS metagenome assembly OLWA01 (sample SAMEA3178937, study PRJEB25190) | human gut metagenome | biome: human gut; feature: human-associated habitat; material: faeces | place: Austria | collected 2013 | reverse complement strand
CTCCATGGAGCAGCCCTACATTTCGGGGTAATACTATCGCCATGAAGGAGGAGGTGAGGTATTTTCGGGCAATATTGGGTAGCGGACGGCGATAACGCCGACCTACCTAATTATAGCTGAGCTATCTAATTATGTGGTTGGAATCAATGGGCGAGGTGGCCGGGGCGGAGGATGTAGGGTAAGGGCTGCCGAAGGCGGAGGTCGGGGTCGTTGCGGAGTTTGTCAAGTGCGGCCTGGGCCTCGGCGGGGCTTGATGTGGTGGATGTAAGAACGTAATAGGTTCCGTAAGCGTTGGAGAGGATAAACGCATCAGGATAACCCGACTGCATAAGGCGCTCGCGCATGGACTTGGCGTTGAAAATCTGACGGAATACACCGGCCACGGAGTTGAATTTTTTCAGACGTGAAAGCTCCATGCCGCCGTCCTTTGGAATGCTTACACCGGTGGTGAGCACAGGCAGTGTCACTCCGTCAAACTCCATTGACCGCGGACGCGCCTGATTGTTCAGCCCGGCTGTAATGGCACTGTCGCCTTCCTGGGTCTGTTTCTGACGCGCAGACTCGTAGGCCTGACGGTAGTTTGCCTCGGTGGTCTTGCACGAACCGAGCGAAAGAGCAGCCATCGCTCCGGCTATCAAAAGAATAGAATATTTTTTCATTGCTGTACTTTATTTATCATAGATTTTCTGACGGGCAAGCTCAATGACCTCGAGATCCTTGACGGTTCCTTCATCGATAGTGAGCCTGATGAGCGTCCTGACTTTATGCCATCCGGCAAAACCGGCGGCGCCGGGATTGACATGCAGAAGCCCGAGTTCGGGATCAGGAATTACCTTGAGGATGTGGGAATGCCCGCACACCATAAGTTTAACGCCTTCGTCGCGGAGAAGTTTTTTTACCCCCGGGGCATACCGGCCGGGATAGCCGGCAATGTGCGTGAGCCACACATTCACGCCCTCTATTGTGAAAGAGAGCACTTCGGGGAGGCGGCGACGCGTCATGCCGCAGTCGATATTGCCGCAGACGGCCCTGACCACGGGCACGACCTCCTCAAGCTTCTCGATAATGGAGTAATCGCCCACATCGCCAGCATGCCACACCTCGTCGAGTCCGGCGAAGTGGTGGCGGAAACGTTCGTCCCAGCATCCGTGGGTATCGGAGAGTATTCCTATTCTTTTCATCGGGGTAATCTTACAAAAACAATTTCCTTTATGGAGAATTCACCTGCAGATGGAAGCAGTGAGGCGTCGGCATCCACCGCGAGCTCAACGCGGTTGCGTCCCTTGACAAGCGGGACTCTCACGGGAGAAGACTCAACAGCATATCCTGCCCGTGCAAAAGGCATCACGGCATATCCCTCGACCCCGCCGTTTACTGAAATTCTCCGCATGGGGAAACCGGAGCTCGGCACAGCGCCTGCCGGGGTAATATAGACTATCCTCATTATGTATTCGCCTTCCTCAGAGGCATTGAATGAGAAGCGTAAAGCAGAACGCCATGATGGCATTCTTACGTAATGGGGTTCGCGGAAACGACGGATGACACGCCCGCGGCGGTTGCGCACGGTGCGTATACGGCCTTTGATCCCGGGCTCTATGGTGTCCGCCGGAACCACGAAGCGTGTGCGGGGCGGAAAATAACTGAAAGTGCGGCCCGCCAATCCCGTAGACTTTCCGCTGCCCGTGGAAACGAGATTCACCGTGGTGAAGTTATGTGTGTCAGGAAGATTGAATTTGCGGGACGACGTGCGGTCGTAGAGCACCCCGTCCACATAAATATCATAAGTGAAATCCTGCCGGAAATTCAGAATCTCGGCCGAAAGATTGCACCAGAAAACCTGTGGCGACTGAGTGGCATAACCTACAGAATCGGTGATATTGACCGAAGACTTCGCCCAGCGTGGAGAACTTTCGAGAACGACTTCCAGAGTATGGTTACCTTTCAGAGTATATGGTACGCCGCAAAATGAGGATGGTTCGCCGTCAAGAAGAATCTCACTGACCATATTTCCATGGCCTTTTATGCGGATATCGAGCGAGCAGTCGCGCACTGTAAGCTTCCGGAACTCCGTCACGCCACTGAACCATAAAGGGAGAGCCGGGTGGAAAACTACAGCCGTGTCGGTTGACTCAAGGCCAAGAAGTCCTTTCAGCATCAGGCGCGACATAGCGCCGTCACAGCGGAAATCATCGGCGGAGGAGGCAAGAGCCATCGCCCCGAGAGCATGATTGAACGAAGCCTCATTGCCTGCGCGAAGCGAAGCTATGGCCCAGAATGACTGAAGGGCGTGACTCACGGGATTGCTACCCGGCTCATCTGTAGGATTCATGAGCGGAGAAGTAAGCGGCATGCCGGAAGGAAGCCGCGGAGTACGCGAAACCGCTGATGAAGCCAAGGGTGGATACACGGCACCAAGACATGCAGTGAGAGCCTGCGCCATATTGTCGGCGATACGCGACTGCACCGGAAAGACACCGCCGTAAAGAAACTCGCTGAAATAACCTTTGTCAGGTACCCACAGCAGCGTTGCGACCCGCCGGGAAACCAAACGGCATAAAGAGTCAATATCCTCAGCTGGAGGACGGTTCAGAGCAGCGTTCATCTGCGCAAGGCTCTCCATGGCCTTTACTGCCATCACGTTGTTGAACAGAGTGTAGGTCTGGAGAATATCGGCATGGTTCATCCACGGCGCGAAATGACTCGCGGGAGTGAGAAGATAGACCGGGACGCTTCTGAACAAGCTGGTTTCAGGAATATAATTCACGGCGATCTCGCGCCGGAGAGTGGACAGCGACACATCGGCAGCCTCACGGAGCCACTTCTTATCACCGGTGGCTCTGTAGACCTCCAGAGCGGCCGGAATCCACGCGAGGCAGTCGGAAATCATGGGCCAGTACTGCCGTATCTGCTCAAGAGTGGTGACACGCCCTCCCCTCACTCTATCGCGCAGAAGCTTCATGGAACGCTCAGGATATAACCATGCATCACCAAGGGCAATGCGGGTGGAAAGCTCCCAGTTGGAAAGTGATGCCGTGTTTACAGCCACGGAATCCGCGGCGGTTAGGGCGGCAAGATAATTGAACGACTGGGAAGACGTGGTTACGGAAAACCCTGATTTTTCGGCGCGAGAGGAAGGAAAGCACAGAGTGTCGGCGCCGCTAACTATATAATCGGGAGTGAGCGTGAAACCGTGGGTCTGAAACAGCGGGGGAACAGACTGAACGGGCTCGGGCTCCCTCCCGCAAGAAGCCATCACAGAACACATCGCAAAACACACCGTAGCGGCAACCGGAAGGATTGCAGCTACGGTGTGGAAAATGCGGTGGGAAAACGTCATGGAATCAAAGGTCAACGTGACTTCCCTGACGGGAAAGCACGGCGGCATCAAGTCCGGCTATGATGGCGAGATTCAGGATGCTTCGCACTGAGGCGTGAATGCTTATGAAATGCACGGGCTTGTTCAGGCCCATCTGGATGGGGCCTATGGCATCGCCTACACCCATCTCGAGCATCGTGCGGTAGGCCGTACTTGCCGAACTCAGGTTGGGGAAAATGAGGGTATTGACATCCATTCCCTTTATGCGGTTGAAGGGGAAGGTGGTGTCGCGCATCTTTTTGTTCAGAGCAAAATTCAGCGCCATCTCGCCCTCTATGGCAAGGTCGGGATAATCCTGCTGCATACGGGCCACGGCATCGCGCGAAGCACGGCATTCCACCTCATCGCTGGAACCGAAAGTGCTGTAACTGCACAGCGCCATTACGGGCTTATGGGCGTAATATTCCACGGCGTTGCGGGTAAGACGGGCTATGTCGTAGAGAGTGTCGGCATCGCACTGCTTGTTGATCTGAGTGTCGGAGAGGAAGAAGGTACCACGCTTGGTGTTGACGATATGCATCGTGGCGAAATGGCTGTAAGGAGCCCTTACGCCTATCACTTCCTTGGCGATATCGCCGATGCTGTGGGCCTGGGAATATGTTCCGCCGAGAAAAGCGTCGGCATCGCCCTCCTCCACCATCATCATTCCGAAATAATTGCGGTCGTACATCTTCTCGAGCGCCTCGTAGTAGGAAATTCCCTGGCGGGAACGCTTCTCGGCGAGTCGGGCGGCATAACGCTTGCGGCGATCGGCCTCGCGGTCGTGGCGGAGATTGACAATTTCTATTCCAGAGATGTCCAGTCCCAGACGATCGGCACGCTTGGCAATCATCTCCTCGTTGCCCAGCAGAACGGGAACGAGCACGCCTTCCTTAGCGGCAATGGCGGCAGCCTTGAGCATATTGTCAGTGTTGGCCTCGCCGAACACCACGCGCTTGGGCTCTGTCTTGGCCCGCTCGAAGATGCGGCGCACAAGCTTGTTGTCGTAGCCCATGAGTTTGCGCAGCTGTTCCTCGTAGGCCTGCCAGTCGGTGATGGGACGCTGGGCCACACCGCTCTCCATCGCGCCGCGCGCAACCGCCGGAGCCACGGTTATGAGCAAACGCGGGTCGAGTGGCTTAGGAAGAATATAGTTTTTACCGAAGGTGAGATCGGCGTTCTCATAGGCAGCGTTGACCACCGAAGGAACCGGGAGCTTGGCAAGGGCGGCAATGGCATGCACGGCGGCGAGTTTCATTTCCTCGTTGATTACGGTGGCCCCTGAGTCGAGCGCGCCGCGGAAAATATACGGGAAGCCGAGCACATTATTTATCTGATTGGGATAGTCGCTGCGGCCGGTCGCGAAAATGAGGTCGGGACGCGAATTGACAGCGACTTCGTAGGCAATCTCAGGATCGGGGTTGGCCAGAGCGAACACAATAGGACGCGGAGCCATGGACTTGAGCATCTCGGGGGTAAGGACATCCTTGACGGAAAGGCCGAGGAAAACGTCGGCATCAACCATAGCCTCGGCAAGAGTAGTGATGGGGCGCGTGGTCATAAACTCGCGTTTCTGCTCGTTGAGGTTCTCGCGCGATGAGTTGATGACACCCCGGCTATCGCACATCACGATATTCTCGGGACGCACGCCCAAAGCCTTGTAAAGACGGGTACAGGAAATGGCAGCGGCACCGGCGCCGTTGACCACAAGCTTCACATCGCCTATTTTCTTATTTTGGATTTCGAGAGCGTTAAGAAGGCCGGCGGCGGAAATTATAGCGGTGCCGTGCTGATCGTCGTGCATAACGGGAATATTGCATTCCTCCTTCAGACGGCGCTCGATTTCAAAGCACTCAGGCGCCTTTATATCCTCAAGGTTTATGCCACCGAAGGTGGGAGTAAGAGCTTTTACTATCTCTATGAACTTATCAGGATCTTTTTCGTTGACTTCAATGTCAAAACAGTCCAGACCGGCAAAAATCTTAAACAGAAGAGCTTTTCCTTCCATAACAGGCTTGCCGGCGAGAGCGCCTATATCACCGAGGCCGAGAACTGCGGTTCCGTTGGAAACCACAGCAACGAGATTTCCCTTGTTGGTGTATTCATAGACATCGGCCGGGTTGGCCTCGATCTCCTTGCAGGGGTAAGCCACACCGGGAGAATAAGCCAGAGCGAGGTCGTGGGGGGTGGAGTAAGCCTTTGTGGGAACCACTTCAATTTTTCCGTGCTTGCCTTTGCGGTGATATTCAAGCGCGGCTTCTTTGGTAACTGACGACATATAAGTTAAAAAGTAATAGAAATTTAACGTTACGGAAACGAGGGCTGCGGAAGAAAAAGATAAAATCTTCCAACCCTTTAACTCACAAATGTACAAAAACACATGGAGGATGGTTGAGCCGAGAATGAATTTTTAATCGGGGTTTAACCAAATTTAGCAATTGATTGATGAAAGTGTTTACGCCCTTTTTTATTAAAAATACTCCCGTTTTTATTAAATTTGCCGAAACTAATCATCACACATCAACCTGTAATCATGGAAAGACAGTTAACCATCGCCGAGGTCTACAATGCAGCCAAAGTGCTCCAGGATGTGGCCCGGCATCCCAAGCTCATCGGCCCGACCAAACTCAACCCCAAGGCCGAGGTATATCTAAAGCCTGAAAACCTGCAGTACACCGGCTCATTCAAACTCCGCGGCGCCTACTACAAGATCTCACAGCTTTCCGACGAAGAGAAATCGCATGGCGTAATAGCCTGCTCGGCCGGTAACCACGCCCAGGGTGTGGCACTCGGAGCCACCCACAACGGCATCAAATCCGTGATATGCCTTCCCGCCGGCGCCCCCATATCCAAAATCGAGGCCACGAAAGCTCTCGGCGCAGAGGTGGTGCTTGTACCCGGCGTTTATGACGACGCCTACGCCAAAGCTCTCGAGCTTCAGAAAGAACACAACTACACACTGGTGCATCCCTTCGACGATCCTCTGGTGATAGCCGGACAAGGAACGATAGGTCTGGAGATAATAGAGGAAATGCCCGATGTGGAGGCCGTGATCGTGCCCATCGGTGGCGGCGGTCTCATATCCGGAGTGGCCTTTACCATCAAGACGCTCAAACCCGACGTGAAAGTGTATGGCGTGCAGGCAAAGGGAGCTCCCTCGATGGTTGATTCCATAAATAAAGGAGAGCGCGTAAGACTCGACAGCGTATCGACCATAGCCGACGGCATTGCCGTGAAAGAACCGGGAGTGAACACCTTCGACCTCTGCTCCAAATATGTTGACGAGATTGTGACTGTGAGCGACGACGAAGTAGCCGCCGCCATCCTCACGCTCATAGAGCAGCAGAAACTCGTAGCCGAAGGAGCCGGAGCCGTTTCGGTAGCAGCAGCCATGTTTAACAAAGTGCCTATTGAAGGCAAGAAGGTGGTTTGCCTTGTATCCGGAGGCAATATTGACGTGACCAACCTGAACCGCGTGATTACCCGCGGACTCGTGAAAAACGGCCGCGACTGCTCCATCACCCTGCGCCTGAGCGACAAGCCGGGACAGCTTTCGAAGGTGTGCAGCGTGATTGGCGAAAACGGAGCTAACATCCTTTCGGTGGAACACAAGCGCAACTCCACCAATACCCAGATTTCGGGCTGCCAGCTCAACATTGAGATGGAAACCCGCGACCGCGCCCATATCAAACAGATAGTAGACGCCCTCACCCAGGCCGGTTTTGAAGTGGATTCCATATAACCACAAGGCCATAAAACAGGCTTGAATAGTACAGGCGATGTGTCAAACGGCACATCGCCTTATTATTTTACAAATTTTAACCATGAGGTAGCTATACAGAAGCTGGTTTTGTATAAATTTGCAAAACGCTTGCGTTTCTGGCGTAAATGTTTGAACATTCCATTATAATAACCGGATGACACCACCATCATTACATCACACACTTGCGGCCGCCATCGTGTTGTTTTCAGCAGATGCCTTTGCGCAAGTTCCTTCCCCTCCTTCCGACACACTGAGACTCTCGATTGAAAAATGCATAGAGATAGCACTTGACGAGAACCCCACCGTGAAGGTGGCCGACATGGAGATCACGCGTCTCGACTATTCCAAAAAAGAAACCATAGGCCAGCTTCTGCCGACAGTCTCCTTCGGCGGCACCTACAGCCGAACACTTGAGAAACAGACCATGTATATGGACGGCTTCGGAGCTTCCGGCGGGACTTCCTCAGCCGGGGGTGAAAGCGGCGCTGACGGCGAAAAATCTGCCTCAAGAGCCTCGTCACGCCCAGCCTCAGGAATAAAAGTGGGTCGCGACAATTCCTATTCTCTTGGATTCTCCGCGTCAATGCCCCTGATAGCCCCGCAGCTCTGGAAGACGCTTGACCTGAGCGAAAGCCGTATACTCGAAAGCGTGGAAAAATCGCGCCAGTCGCGACTCCAGCTTATCAATCAGGTGAAAAACGCCTATTATACCCTGCTCTTGGCCGAGGATACACACCGCACAGTGCTCGAGAGCTACGACATGGCAAAACTCACCGCCGACATCTATCAGAAACGCCACTCTCTCGGAACGGCATCTGATTATGACGTGCTCCGCACGCAGGTGGCGCTACAGAACGTGGAGCCGGAGCTTACCCAGGCCGTGATAGCCATCCGGCAGGCCCGGCTGCAGCTCGCCGTGCTGCTGGGATTTGACACCGCAATAGCCATAAGCCCAACCCAGAAACTGAGCGACTATGAGGAAACGATGTATGAAAGAGCCCTGCAGCTCTCCACCGACATAAAAGACAACTCGGACATGCGGCTGCTCGACATCCAGACGCGCCAGCTTAACGACGCGCTCAAGATCCAGAAAATGTCGTGGTTCCCTACCCTCGCGCTTTCAGCAAACTACAACTGGACTGCCATGAACAACGGCTCTCCGTTCAAAAATCTGCGCTGGACACCATATTCCATGATAGGGCTTACGCTTTCGGTGCCGCTTTTCGAAGGAGGCCAGCGCTATTCGCGCATAAAGCAGGCACGCATACAGGTGGAAGAGATGAAATGGCAGCGCGACAACCTGCAGCGCACCATTTCAATGCAGGCCGAAGTGGCTCTTGACAACATAAATCTGAACGTGAAGCAGATTGCATCGTGCGCAAGAAGCATTGAACAGGCCGAACGCGCACATACCATACAGAAAGAGAGCTTCGACATAGGAGCCACAACCTATCTTGACCTGCGCGACTCAGAGCTTGCGCTCACCCGCTCGCGCCTGGCCTATTATCAGTCAGTCTACAATTACCTTACCGGATGCTCAGACCTCGAGCTTCTTCTCGGAAAAGACATACCACCCACAGCTAAACCGTTATGAGACTCTATCATTTATCCGTCATCACACTGTGCGCCCTTATTGCGGTAGCAAGCGGATGCAATTCAGACAAAGCCAAAGAAACCGCCAAGACCACATCCCAGGAAGAAATTCCGGCAATAGAAGCGGTAGTAGTAGGACTTCAGACTGTAGACGCCGTAGGTGAGTATACCGCGACGGTCGAAGCATTCAAGACCAACAACATCTCATCTTCGTCGCCCAACCGCATAAAGCGCATCCTGGTGGATGTGGGAGCCAAAGTGGCCAAAGGCCAGAAACTCGTGGAGCTCGACGCCACAGGCACCGACCAGCTCAAAGTGCGCCTTGACAACGCACAGAGGGAATATGACCGCGCCGTGCAACTGCTCAAGATAGGCGCCGGCACGCAGCAAAGCGTTGACCAACTCAAGACTGAGCTTGACGCCCAGGCCAAACAGTATGCAAATCTGATGGAGAACACCTATCTGGTGTCCCCTATTGCCGGAGTGGTTACGGCCCGCAATTATGATCCCGGCGACATGACCGGCTCTCTTCCCATTCTCACCGTGGAGCAGATTCACCCGGTGAAAGTGATGATCAACATCAGCGAAGCCGAGTACTCCAAAGTGAAAAAAGGGATGAAGGTAAACGTGAATCTCGACGTATATCCCGACGAGACTTTCACGGGCACCGTCTATCTGGTACACCCCTCAATCGATGCGTCGACACGCACCTTCACAGCCGAAATCACCATTGACAATCCTCAGGACAGAGTAATACCCGGCATGTTTGCACGAGTGAGCATACTGTTCGGCACAACCGAGCATGTGGTGGTTCCCGACCGGGCAGTAGTGAAACAGACCGGCTCGGGCAAGCGGTTTGTCTATGTGTACAATCCGGCTGACTCCACCGTGAGCTATCTTCCGGTTGAACTGGGACAGCGTCTGACCGACAGCTACGAGATCATCAGCGGCGTGGAATCCGGCAGCCTCGTGGTGATTACAGGACAGCCCCGCTTACGCGACGGCAGCAAGGCACGCCTCTTTAACAAAAACGAAAATCCATCCCCTACGCCTAACGACAGCATATGAGCATTTACGCAAGCGCGGTAAAACGCCCGGTGATGACGGCCCTGTGTTTCGTGGCCGTCGCCATCCTCGGTCTGTATTCACTTACCAAACTCCCTATCGACCTCTATCCCGATGTGGAGACCAACACCATAATGGTGATGACCACCTATCAGGGCGCGAGCGCGCAGGACATAGAGCAGAACGTGACACGTCCGCTTGAGAACGTGCTCAACTCCGTGAACGACCTAAAGCACATCACATCGAAATCGCGTGAAAACATCTCGGTGATCACACTGGAATTCGAGTATGGAAAAGATATTGACGTGCTGACCAACGACGTGCGCGACAAACTCGACATGGTGAAGAGCCAGCTGCCCGACAACGCCGAGAACCCGATAATATTCAAGTTCAGCTCCGATATGATTCCCATAGTGCTGCTTTCGGTGCAGGCCAAGGAAAGCATGCCGGGACTGTACAAGATACTCGACGAGAGCGTGGCCAATCCTCTGGCACGCATATCAGGAGTAGGTTCAGTGTCGATTTCCGGAGCGCCCAAGCGCGAGATACACGTGTATATCGACCCACTGAGGCTCGAGGCCTATAATCTGACGGTGGAATCCATCTCGCAGGTGATTGCGGCCGAGAACCGCAATGTGCCCGGCGGCTCATTCGACATAGGCTCCGACACATACTCTCTGCGCGTGCAGGGCGAATTCAAGGACGCCACGGAGCTAAATAACATAGTGGTAGGCTCACGCGACGGACGCAATATCTATCTTCGCGATGTGGCCCGCGTGGACGACTCGCTGGAAGAACGCGCCCAGCAGACATTCAACGACGGCGAGAAAGGCGCCATGATAGTGATTCAGAAACAGTCGGGAGCCAATTCAGTGGAAATATCCAACAAGGTACTGAAACTACTTCCCTCCATTCAGAAACGCCTGCCATCCGACGTGAAGCTCGGCATCATAGTGGACACATCCGACAATATCCGCAACACCATAAAATCACTTGTGGAGACGGTGCTGTACGCCCTGCTGTTCGTGGTGATAGTGGTGTTCACCTTCCTTGGAAGATGGCGCGCCACGCTCATCATCACCATCACCATTCCCATATCGCTCATAGCCTCGTTCATTTATCTTGCGGCAACGGGCAACTCGCTCAACATCGTCTCGCTATCGGCTCTCTCGATTTCGATAGGCATGGTAGTGGACGACGCAATCGTGGTGCTTGAGAACGTAACGACCCATATAGAACGCGGTGCCGATCCCAAGCAGGCGGCCATTCACGGCACAAACGAGGTTGCCGTGTCGGTAATCGCCTCGACGCTGACCCTCATAGCCGTGTTCTTCCCCCTTACGCTCGTCACCGGCATGACCGGTGTGCTCTTCCGTCAGCTGGGCTGGATGGTATGCATAATGATGGTGATTTCTACCGTCTGCGCTCTCTCGCTCACCCCCATGCTCTGCTCGCGACTGCTCCGCCGCGACAACAAACACGGAAAGCTCTACACACTGCTGTTCACTCCAATTAACAAAGCTCTGGATGCGTTTGACCGCGGTTACGCCCGGGTGCTCAACTATGTGGTGGAGCACAAGAGTCTCACCATCGGATGCTGTATGGCCATATTCGTGGGCTCTCTGTTCCTGCTAAAATATGTGGGCACGGAGTTTTTCCCGACGGCCGACGATGCGCGACTCGGCGTAAACCTCGAGCTACCCATCGGCTCGAGGGTTGAACTCGCCCAGGAAGCCACCGCACGCCTGTCGCGTGAATGGCGCGAGAAATATCCCGAAATAAAGATGCTCAACTATACCACCGGCAACGCATCGAGCGACAACACCTTCGCCTCGCTGAGCGACAACGGCCCGCATATCGTGTCGATGAACATACGCCTCACCGACCCCGGCGAGCGCGACCGGTCGAGCATGGAGCTTGCCGCCCTGATGCGCCAGGACCTTCAGGAACGATTCCCTGAGTTCAAGAAAGCGCAGGTGAATGTGGGCGGACGCCGAGGCGGCGGCATGGGTGGCCAGTCGTCAGTGGACTTTGAAATATACGGCTACGATTTCACCGAGACCGACTCCGTGGCATCACAGCTTAAATCGGCTCTTGAAAAGGTGCCGGGAGCAGCCGACGTAATGGTATCGCGCTCGGATTACCAGCCCGAATATCAGGTGGACTTCGACCGCGAGAAACTGGCCCTCTACGGCCTCAACCTCACCACAGCGGCAAACTATCTGCGAAACCGCATAAACGGCAATCTCTCGAGCTACTTCCGCGAGGACGGCGAAGAATACGACATGAAAGTGATGTATGCGCCCGAGCACCGCACATCAATCACCGATATAGAGAATATCCTCATATACAACGCCGAAGGAAAAGGCGTGAGGGTGAAAGACGTGGGAAAGGTAGTGGAACGTTTCACGCCTCCCACAATCGAGCGCAAGGACCGCGAGCGCATAATCACGGTTTCGACCGTAGTGGCCGGCGTGCCAATGAGTACCGTCGTAGACTCAGCCAACGTGATAATAGACCGGATGGAGATTCCGGCCGGCGTGAACATACTGCTTGCAGGCTCCTACGAGGACCAGCAGGAATCGTTCACCGACCTGCTTACTCTCGCCGTGCTCATAATCGTGCTGGTATACATAGTGATGGCTGCACAGTTTGAGAGCTACACCTATCCGGGCATAATCATGACCTCGCTTCTCTTTGCATTCTCAGGCGTGTTCATCATCCTGTATCTCACAGGACACACCCTCAATGTGATGTCGATGATCGGAGCCATTATGCTTATAGGTATTGTGGTGAAAAACGGTATAGTGCTGATTGACTACATATCGCTGAACCGCGAGCGAGGCATGTCGATACGCCGTGCGGTGGTGCTCGGCGGCAAATCGCGTCTGCGCCCCGTGGTGATGACCACCCTTACCACCATCCTCGGTATGGTGCCGATGGCATTCGGTACGGGCCAGGGAGCGGAAATGTGGCGCCCGATGGGAACGGCGGTTATCGGCGGTCTGACACTGTCGACCATCCTGACACTTCTCTTTGTGCCGACACTCTACTGCATATTCGCCTACGTGGGTGTGAAACGCAACCGCAGGAAGCTCCGCGAAGCCCTCGCCACAACGAAATCATAGCGTTTGATCAATTTTAATACCGAACTGAGATGAAATCAGTATTCATAGCCTTTGACCAGGCTCACTACCATAACATAATAGACGCTCTCGACCGCAGCAACTGCCGTGGCTTCACGGCGTGGGGCCAGGTTTCGGGCCGCGGAACCGCCACTGGCGAACCGCATTACGGCACCCATGCATGGCCCTCGATGTCATCGGCCATTCTCGCCGTAGTGGAGGACTCTAAGGTTGAAAAACTGCTTGGGCGCCTGCGTGCGCTCGACCAGGAATCGCCCATGCTCGGACTGAGAGCCTTCGTGTGGAATGTAGAGCAGATGATCTGACATAACAAATACGGCTTGCACAGTTCGGCAATAATGCTTACCTTTGCAGCCGTAAGAGCGCGCGTGGCGTAATTGGTAGCCGCGCCAGACTTAGGATCTGGTGTCTTACGACGTGGGGGTTCGAGTCCCTTCGCGCGCACTTAATACCCCTTGTCCCTTAAAAGTCAAGGGGTTGCTTTTTTCTAATAACCTTCCATCCATGAAACCGGTATTCAAGAAGCTCTCAGGCTCCATCATCACCTTATCTCTGCTATGCGCGTCAGCGCCGCTTCACGCACAGTTTGCCGACAACAACGGAATGCGTCACGAACGCTCCGACGGCTACGTAACACCCAATGACCCGCTGGTATTGGAAAAGCTTGACAAATGGAAAGATCTTAAATTCGGAGTGATATTCCACTGGGGACTCTACAGCGTTCCCGGCATCATGGAGTCATGGCTTCTCTGCGGAGAGGATGTGGACTGGATTCAGCGTCCGGCCAACATGACCTACGAGGAATATAAAAACTGGTATTGGGGCCATAAGGAAACATTCAACCCCACCGCTTTCGACCCCGCCGGATGGGCCGACATAATGCAACGCGGAGGCATGAAATATATGGTGTTCACCACCAAGCATCATGAAGGATTCTGCATGTTCGATACCAAGCAGACCGATTTCTCAATCATGAACGGGCCGTTCGGAAAAGATCCGAGGGCAAACATCGCCAAACATGTGTTTGACGCGTTCCGCGACAAAGGCTTTATGATCGGAGCCTACTTCTCGAAGCCCGACTGGCATTCCGACTACTACTGGTGGCACCGCTATCCCACCAGCGACCGCAATGTGAACTATAAGCCTCAGAACCATCCCGAACAATGGAAAAAATTTCAGGACTTCACCTTCAACCAGATTGAGGAGCTCATGACCGGGTATGGCCCCATAGATATACTGTGGCTTGACGGAGGTCAGGTGCAACCGCGCTTCAACCAGGACATAAAGATGGACCGCATTTCTGCAATGGCCCGCAGCCATCAGCCGGGACTCATAGTGGTAGACCGCACTGTTAAGGGCGAATTCGAGAATTATCAGACTCCGGAGGGTGAAGTACCTGAAACCCAGCTCGACATTCCATGGGAAACGTGTATGCCAATGCACGGCTGGGGCTGGCGCGCCGAGGGAGAGTATAAGAGCTCAAAAAAGATAATCGCAACGCTCATCGAGGTTGTGGCCAAGGGCGGCAACCTGCTTCTGGGCGTAGGCCCCACACCGATGGGAACCATTGACAATGATGCCCGTGAGCGCGTGGATAACGTTGGCAAATGGCTTGATTTAAACGGCGAGGGTATCTATGGCACCGTTAATGCCAAGCATTACAACGACGGCAAAGTGTGGTTCACCAGCAACAAAGACGGCAATAAACACTATGCTTTCTATGCCCTTGACGACGAAGACAGCCTCCCCTCCACTATAGAATGGACAGGAAATATTCCCGAAGGCAACCAGGTGAAAATCCTCGGTAACGGCCGCTCGCTCAAATGCACCACTAAAGATGGCAGAGTGAGCGTAAAACTACCTCGGGACATTGACCGAAACTCCTCTCTGGGTCTTACCTTCACCATCAAGCCGGAAAACCCCTAAGGACGTTCTTTATTATCATTATTAATACAGACGGTACATTTTGAGCCGGAAGGAAGTTCGGCTGGAAGTGTACCGTTGCTGTTGTTGGGACCTTGTTCATCGGGATGTGAAGTATGACATCCGGAAAAGGATGTTTAGGTAAACGACCGGAGAATATGGAAGCTTCAGATTATAGTAAACGGAGTGGGAACTGCCGGATAAGCAAACAGCAAGAGAATTAACGGCCAATGAACAAACAGCCGTAGAGGGAACTAACGGAGAAGTAAACAGCAAATGGATTAACGGCCATTGAATAAATAGTAGGAAAAGTAAACAGCAGGAAAATAAGAAACCAATTAACAAACTGCGGGGACGTAAGCAACAGGATAGATAACCGTCGGTACACGTAAACAGCCGGAGACGCTTGGGAGCGCCCCGGCTGTAATGTCTCTGAGAAAACGGGAGAGAGGGAATGACTTAGTGGTTGTCGCTTACTTTGTTGTAGCGGGCGTTGAGGCCTTCGATCACTTCGTTGGTGATGTCGAGGGAGGGGTTGAAGTAAACGCCTGCAGATTTGAAGAGGATTGCGTCGTAGCCTTTTCCTTTGTTGTAGGAGTTGATGAACGATGTGATGGAATCGTTGAGCTGCTGCTGCTGACGGGCAAGCTCCTGCTGGGTTGACTGCTCCATGCTTGCGAGAGCATTCTGGGCGTCCTGCTGCATCTTGTTGAGCTTGGTCACATCGGCATTGTAGCTTGCCTCGGAGAGATAACCGTTGGCTCGCATCTTCTCTTCAATCTGGCTGCCGAAGCGCTGGATTTCCTGGGCGCGGGAATTGCGGGCGCTCTCAAGCTTGGAGAATGCGCGGATGCTTGCTTCGCGGAAATCCTTGGCAAGATTATAATTGGCGGTGATGGAGTCTTCATCGATATAGCGGATGTTGACCTGAGCGCCAGCCTTAGCCTCAGCGGGAGCGGCATCAGTGGAAGCGGTGGTACCATTTCCGGCATTATTGCCACATGCGGTTAATAAAACAGCGGCCATCATGAGGATGGAGGCTTTAACAGACTTTTTCATTGCGAAAATTTTCAATAACGGATAGTTTAAATTACTTTTCTTGATGAGCACAGGTTATGTTGCGATCGCGCAACGCCTTGTTATGGCTTACATGCCCCGACGGGAATTTGCCATTTTTAACAAAAAGGACTTTCACTCCGAGGGCAACGAGGGCTATTGCAAGAAGTGCAATGGTAAGAAGCAATGTCAGAAGCCATGTTTCCATGAGTGATTGTAGGTTTTGCTGTGCAAATATAGGAAAGGTGGGAGAATTTTTCGCTATAAGTCAATTTTATTTTGTAACTTGTGCTCGTGTTAGCAGCGTTTTTAACAAATTTTCAAACCTGCACAGACTCGTTAATAACCCAAACTAATAACAACAAAATATTCTGACATGAAAGTAGCAGACCTCAACCCTAAACAGGTGTTCAGCATCTTTGATGACATTACGCGGATTCCCCGTCCGTCGAAGAAAGAGGAGAAAATACGCCAGTATCTTCTTGACTTTGCCAAAAAGCACAATCTCGAAGCCAAGACCGACAAAGTGGGCAACGTGCTTATTAAAGCACCCGCAACTCCCGGACACGAGCAGGCTCCTACAGTGATACTGCAGGGACACATGGATATGGTGTGCGAGAGCAATGACAAATCGTTCGATTTCGAAAACAATCCCATCACCACTATAGTGGACGGCGAATGGATACATGCCGACGGCACCACACTCGGAGCCGACAACGGCATAGGTGTGGCTGCATCACTGGCCGTAATGACCGATCCGGAATGCGTTCACGGCCCTCTTGAGGCTCTGTTCACCATGGACGAAGAGACTGGAATGACCGGCGCATTCGGACTGGGAGAGGACATGATAACCGGAAAAATACTCATCAACCTCGACTCGGAGGACGATGCCGAACTGTTTGTGGGCTGCGCCGGCGGCGTTGACACCGTGTGCACCTTCAAATACAACCGTTCATTCGCTCCCAAAGACTTCGCATATTATAAGGTAGATGTATCAAAGGGTCAGGGCGGACACTCCGGAGGCGACATCCATCTGGGACGCGCCAACGCCAACAAGATACTTACCCGCTTCCTATTCGACCTCTCGAAAAAGCATGAGATTGCTCTGGCAGAAATCGACGGCGGAAACCTCCGCAACGCCATCCCCCGCGCAGCCCATGCCATTGTAGGCGTACACCCCAACCACAAAGAGGACATGCGTGTGCTCCTCAACGAGTATAGCGCCACCATCCAGCAGGAATACGCGGATATCGAGCCTACCCTGACCATAACGATGGAAACGGTTGAGCGTCCGGAATACAGCATTGACGACGAAACCGCCACCAATATAGTACGCGCTGTCTACAGCGCTCCCCACGGAGTAGTGTCGATGAGCCGTGAACTCGAGGGACTCGTGGAGACTTCCACCAACCTTGCAAGCGTGAAGATGAAAGAGGACAACACCGTAGTTGTGACCACCAGCCAGCGCTCGGCCGTTGACTCGCGCAAATGGGACATAGCCAACCAGGTAGAGGCCCACTTCCTCATTGCAGGCGCCGAAGTGGTTCACGGTGAAGGCTATCCCGGATGGAAGCCCAACCTTCAGTCGCCCATCATGGAAATGGCCCGCGACGCCTATAAAGAACTTTACGGCATCACTCCAGCAATAAAGGCTATTCACGCCGGTCTGGAATGCGGACTCTTCCTCCAGAAATATCCTTATCTCGACATGGTATCGTTCGGCCCGACACTTCAGAACGTTCATTCACCGTCCGAGCGCATGAACATTCCGGCAGTTGACCGCTTCTATCAGCAGCTCAAGCTCACACTGAAAAAAGTAGCCGACAAAAAAGCCTGACACACTCACCTGCCCCGCAAGCACGTGACAGAATAGAAAATCCGCGGGTCATTTACTCACACAAACGTATAATGGCCCGCGGATTGTTTTTTAGAGCTATTTTATAAACGACCATGAGACACCCCAAGGCGGCACTACTGCTTCTTGCAGTTGCGATTCCCGCACTATATGCACAGAAAACGAAGCCGGCTAAAAACGGCACCTGGAATAAAATCGCGACAGAAGCAAAAGCCGAAACTGAAACAGAGGAATTCCTCGACACCGACACGCTGACCCATCCTCTTCCGCCGATGCTGATGACGGTAGAGCGTCTGACCGAACGCGATTATATCGAAGTCGCGAATCGTCTGGGCGTGGAACCGGAAGCAATAAAGGCCGTGGTGGATATTGAGGCCGGCAAAGACCATCGTGGCTTTTTCAAGCCCGGATTGCCGCTAATAAACTTCGATCTGACGATGTTTAGGAAGTTCGCCGGAAAATCGGGAATCAACCTTGCCAGATACAACCGCACGCATGCGGCCGTATTCACCCGTCCCAACGCCCGCGCGCACGGCTCGACACAAGCCGCGCAGCAGCACCGTCTGCGCACTGCCCGCAGTATCGACGACGAAACGGCCGTGATGGGAACCTTCTGGGGAATGTTTCAGATAGGAGGATTCAACTGGAAACTTTGCGGAGCCAAGGATATTGACGACTTCGTGGATAAAATGAGCCGGTCGGAAAGAGACCAGCTCGAACTTTTCGCCAACTTCCTGGAAAGCACAGGTCTTGACAAGCCCCTGAAAGCCAAGAATTGGGCTGCCTTCGCACGGGGATATAACGGACCGTCGTATGCCCGCAGATGCTACCATACACGAATGGCCGCGGCTTACGCGCGCCACAAGCGGGCCTCCCGCAACCTCTCGGGCTTTCCCACCGAACTATCGCTCGGCATAAAGGAGGATGTGGACTTCACACCCATGAGCCTTGACTCAATAAACTGACTGCCGCTACGAAAAGAAAGAACAAAACGGCCGCTGTCCAAACACGTGCAGAGGCACGGATGCCGAACAACCGGCAGTTTACCACCGCAACCAGGCCACAGTAAAGGATGGAATCGAGCGTAATACCCACCCCGGCTCCGGCAAGTCCCCATAAAGAATATCCGGCAATAACGCATACAGCCATAATCAGCGCTCCGACGCACTCCGTCAGCATAAACTGCCTGGCTGAGCCCTTGGCGAGAATCAAAAACGCCATATTCCATGAGAGCACCCGCGCAACAAACGAAGGTGCAGCACAAACGAGCATGGGGACAACCGGCAAAAACGAACCGTCGTACAACAGACGCACAAGCAGCGGTGACAACAGAACAAAAGCCGAAGCACCGATAGCCGCAAGAGGAAGAAACACCATGCATTCGTGACGCATCATAAGCTCCACCCTGCGGGGGTGGGATGACTGAGCTGAAATGCGGGGAAAATATTCCATGGCCATAGCGCTGAAAACCACACCTACATATCTGACGGCCATCTGATATCCGGCCTGATATAATCCTATAGAATCCAATCCGCCACCAAACCCGATAAAAGTCACCACGGCATATCCCGCCGCCACTGAAAGAAATCCACTCAGCGTCATGGCGGCCGACATTCTCAGCAACGTGCCGTAAGATCCGTGACCTGTGCCCTCCCCTTTTCCAAACTTTTCAGGAACTGCGTGACGACCCTTGGCATAAAATACCAGAGCCGAAACCACAGAAGTGACAACAACAATCAGCGCGACACCCCACATATCCCTGAGATACCATACAATAACGCATGCAGGAACCAGAGCTAACAAAGCACTCAGAGAAGATGCGGAAGCAAGGTCTCGCAGACGCCCGGAACCCTGAAGAACCGCGCTTTCACCACCGCTTACAGAATTGAAGATGACTGCCACCGCAACAAACGCAAACAGAGGCCACAGACCCATATTGCCAAAAGAAACACTGCTGAGCAGCGGCGAGACCAACAACACGAGGGCGGCAGCGCATATCCCCGAAATAAAAGCGAGGCGACGCACAGCGTGAACGCGTCCGGCGCTTTCTTCTGGCAAGGCTGAGGCTATAGCCCTGACACCGGAGATCTTTAGACCGGATGAGACAAAAGAGCCGGCCATTTCGCAGACGAGCGACAGAATGCCGAGCATTCCCACTCCCGAAGCGCCAACGGCAAGAGCCACGACCTTCGCCCGCACCACGCCGCACAGCATGGAAAGCGACTCTGTGCCAGAAAACAGAGCCGTGGTCTTGAGCAGCCGCTTTGTCAGACGCCGCTTCATTTAACCCATTCCAAGGGATTGAGCTTGCTGCGTTCGCGGCGCAGCTCGAAGTGCATCACGTTGCGGCCGTTTTCGTCCGTACCGATGCTTCCTATCGGATCATTGGCCGCAAGCTTCTGACCCTGGCGTACGGAAATCGAGCTCAGATTGGCATAGACGCTGAGATAGCTTCCATGACGCACCATGACAATGTTGCCGAATCCTTCCTGACGGAAAATGGCTGATACCACGCCGTCGAATATGCAGCGGGCCGAAGTCCCGGGTGAAACGCCTATGTCTATACCGTTGTTGACCGTCTCCACATGCTCCAGCTGCGGATGCTTGTTTCTTCCAAATCCTTTCACTATAGTGTAGCTGCCCTTGACAGGAAACAGCAGGCGACCGCGGTTACTCTCGAACGAGCCGTTCATCTTGCGGTCGGCCTCGGCAATGAGCACTTTTGCGGCAGGCGACGCAGAAGCCGACTTTCCCTTGGACTTGGACGGGGCGCTGCTTTTGCCTCCCTTGGCAGCCTCTTTCTCGGCGGCCTCACGCTCGCGGCGTCGCTGCTCCTCGGCTATGAGACGGTCGAGTTCGTTGTCGAGACGGCGCATACGGCGTTCATTCTCCTTCAGCACGCTCCGCAGACTCGATTGCTCCTTTTTGAGCTTAGCCACGAGCTTATCGGCATCGGTCCTTCTGACCTCAAGCGACCGGCGGCTCTGATTGAGCTGCGCCAATGAACGCTCACGCTGAGTATAAGTGGTGCTGAGATCGGCCTTGCGGCGCGTGATTTCATCCGAGAGGTCTCGCAGTTCCTGCTGACGACGGTTGTGCCAGCGGCCGTATTCGCCCACATAACGCATCCTCGCCATGGCCTCCCGGAAAGAAGATGACGAAAACACAAATCCCACAAACGAAAGGGACTCCCCGCTCCCCTGCATGTCGCGCAGAGCCTTTATGTATGATTGTTTCAGGCGGTCACGACGCTGCGAAAGCCTGTCAAGCGTATCGGCCGCACTCTTTATACTCCGGTCAAGTGAATCAACCTGAACGGTAACAGCACTTATCTCTGTGGACTTCCTGGCTATCTCGCCATTTATTTTTGAGAGTTCGCCCAGAGTCTTCCTGGTCTCGAGATTCTTTGCCTTGAGTTTTTTATTGGTTTCGGAAATAACGCGTTCCGTCGCCTGTTTTTCCTTGCGTATATTCTTGATATCGCGCGGCTTTGCGGCAGAAGCGCCGAGAGCCATAGCCGCAACTGACGCGATAACCATAAACTTCCTCATCATGAACATGCCATCAGAGATTTTTCAGCATTCTCATTACTGCCTCGGGAGAGATACGCGAATAGCCGGAAGGAACCACTGACTTGTCGGCAAGACCTTCCTTGATATTCCACTGCGCTTTCCGGAAATTCCATTCTATCGTGGCTTTGACAGGCGTCTTACCTGACTCGGCCTCCACAGTGACCATTGAAGCGAAGTCTCCGGCCGACGAAGAGAAAACATCTCCGTAAGCGATACTTACAGGAGAGGCAGCGTCCACACTGACCGCAAGAGCCTTGAGAACGGCCGGCTCGCGGAACGCGAAACTGTAGCGCACATCAAAATCGCCTATTCCCCCGCTCGCCGTCCATAGTGACGGCTCTCCTGCAAGGGCTATCACAAAATCAGACGCCTTTACCTTATTCTTGCCGGGAACGAATATATGGCCCAGAAGGAGATCCTGCAGGTTGCCTGTCGTGGCAGGAAAACCGTCAAGCAGACTCATCACATCCGACTTGAAATACGCCTTGTTGAACCGGTCGATGACCGTAATGGAGTCGTCCTTCACACACAGGCTTCCTATCTCCATGCCAAGAAACCGCAGGGTAATGGAAAGACTTTTGTTCCGTTCCATAACAGCGGTTCCGCTGATTGACAAAGATCTGGGTTCAGAGAGCCGGACGGTGACCGGCAGTTTCACATTCTGCCACATACCATAGCCTGCAATCCGGGATGAAAGCGAAGACTCGGCGTCACGCACAGTGAAATCACCCTGCTGAGAGCCCGACTGCGAGGCTCCTCCAACGGCATTCCGGCCGCTGCGGCATGACACAGCGCCCACAGAAAGCAGAAGCAGAATAAAAGCAAATGTGACGGAAAATATAGAGCGTATTTTCACTTGATTGGAAATGTTTTGATTATACACTATTCGTAGAAAAATGTCTTGTTCTTGACCTTGCGCTTGAGCAATTCGTTGCCGGGGTCGAGTTCAAGAGCCTTCTCCCAGAATTCAAGGGCACGGTCAGGCAGACGGTTCATGAAGTAGATGTCGCCGGCATGCTCGAGAAGCTCGGCGGAAATCTCCGGATCCTCCTCGGCGGCCGCATCGGTCAGGGCGCCGTCAATCACTTCTTTGGCCTTCTCATAATTGTTTTTCTTGAAGAGCACCCAGGCGTAGGTATCGAGCGAATTGACTGATTCGGGATTGATTTCAAGCGACTTCACAATGTATTCCTCGGCCTTGTCGAGATCGCGGTCCTGACAGGCGAGATAATAGGCGGTATTGTTAAGCAGAAGAGCGTTGTCGGGGTCCAGACGGAGAGCCTCCTGAGAGATAGCAAAAGAAGAATCAATCTGTCCCATCTTGTAAAGCACGTCGGCCTTACTGCTCAGCACGTTCGCACGGGCCTTATAGTCGGTGCTGTCCGAGAGATGGCTTTCGGCACCGTCGACATAGCGCAAAGCATCCTTAAGGCGGTCCTGCTCCATCATGGCGTAGCTGCCGAGCATATACAGAGGAATGCTGTCGGGGAAATAATGAATGGCGTTCTTGATGGCGCCCTCGGCCTTGGAATAATTCTTGTCCATGAGATATGCGGAAGCGAGGCGGTTCCATGAATCGTAATCGGAAGGATCGCTGTCGAGGGCATACTGGAGCTGATCCGCGCCTTTGGCAAAATCGCGGGTGGCGAAAAGATACTGGCTGTAGAGCAGACGCGGCTCGGGTTCGTGGGGGTATTCCTCAATCAGTTTGTCGCACAGACGTGTTATATTGCCCACCTGAGTGCTGTCGGAATACAGTTTGGCCACATAGTCATTTAAGATGCCGAGCTTCGACATAAGGTCGAGGTCGGGCTGCCCGATTGCCTGCATCACCTCGCGGTCGTAGGACGCGCTGTCGCCGATTGTGCTGAAATATTTCGCGCGGTTGTAGTAAGCCACACCGCTGTCGGGGTTATATTCCACAGCCTTATTATAATAATAAAGAGCGGAATCGGGCTTGCCGGACTGCATGTACACTCCGGCCACGATGGCATTGTAGTCGGGCGAACGCGGATTGAGCGAAAGAAGATTCAAAGCCTCGTCGAGCACCCGCGCGGTATCGGCACGCTGGGCATAGACACCGATTTTAGCCATGACATACTCGGGCGAGACACCGTCGCGCGTCATGATTGAATCGTAGACGGAAAGAGCCTCATCGTAATGGTCGGGACCGTTGGCTAAAAGAAATCTCGCGAAAGCCATGCCTACCTCGGGACGCGAGGGATTGGCATTATAGGTGTTACGGAATGCGTCCATAGCCTCCAGAGCATGGTCGGCCCGCATTGCCACATCGGCATACATCAGCGTGGTGTAGGTATCCTCAGGGTTCTGCCTCACGTAATCCGTCATAAGCTCGAAAGCCCTTTTGATGCTGGCGCTGTCTGTTCCACCGCCTTCAAGCAGCTCCTTCATTCCCTGCTCGCGGGCAAGATAAGGATCAGAGGGATTGAGCTGATGGGCGCGCGACACAAGCTCATAGTAGGCGGCATTATCGTGGTCCTTGTAACGCATAGCCTCCATAAAGATATAGTCGGCTTTGCGCGCATCGGCATCTGAGGGACGGTTGTTATCTTTCTGAGAAGCCGCAGCAAAATGGGCCGCACCGGCGAAAATGGCGGCAATAAGCAGATAAACCGGTTGGAGTCTGTAGGATTTCACGCTGAAAAGGCGGTTAAAAGGGGGTGTAAAACAAATAATCGAAGCGGAGATACTACCCTCCCTACTCAACCCCGGTGTGACCGAAGCCGCCCTCGCCTCTTTCAGTAGCGTCGAGACTTTCGGCCGGTTCCCACTCAACCCGGGAATAAGGAGCTATAACCATCTGGCATATACGCTCTCCATCATTTATAACAAAGGGTTCGGATGAAAGGTTGATGAGAATCACACCTATCTCACCGCGATAATCTGCATCGATGGTTCCGGGAGCGTTTGCCACAGTGATGCCGTGCTTTAGCGCAAGGCCACTGCGGGGGCGAATCTGGCATTCATAACCGTGAGGCAACGCAATGCGGAGACCCGTGGGCACAAGCACACGCTGCATGGGCGCGAGTGTGACGGGCGAATCAAGATTTGCCCTCACGTCCATACCGGCGGAATGTTCCGTGGCATAGGAAGGCATGGGATGATGACTGGTGTTTATTATCCTGACTTTTGTCATAGTGCTGGGAGTATATATGCTGAATTGAACTCAGAAATTGATGCCTATGCGCAGACACGCCATGCTGAGACCGTTGATATTCTCGAGGCGGTCGTCGCGCTGATATGATTTGAATCCATTGTAGACATAGCTGAGCATCAGATACGACCTGAAGCTTTTGCCGCGGGCCAGATTGAAGCCTACGCCGGGAGAGAGATAGAAGTCGGTCTGCTGTTTGTCGTACTGGGTGTTGTTGAACGACACACCTGTCCTGAAATCAAAGAAAGCGAGCGAAGGCTTCTGCCGGAAGTTGCTCTGGAACATGAAATAGACGGGAAACGCGCGAGAACTGTTATCGACCATCATGTTGATGGACGCACCGAGCCCCAGCATGTTGATCCAGGAATTGCGATAGCCGAAATATGCATTGATATCGACTGTGGACATATCGTGACTCGTCATGTCGATAGCGCCGCCGGCCTCAATTCCCCATGTGAAATGGGCAAGAGATTCAGAGGTGCGGTAGGAAGGGCGGGAAGCCTGCGACTGAAAAGCCACAGCCAGGACACATAGCAGAAATAAAATTCGCCTCATATAGAACAAGTGTTAGCCGACGGGAACTCATCCCGCTGCATTATTAAATGCAAAAATACAAATAATATCGGACAACGCGTGAATCAGCTCTTTTTCAGAAGCAGACTCACCCATCCGTCCTGCTCTATAACGTCCACTGGCTCAAGTCCACAGGGCGCCGCGGCAGCCTCGATTATTTTCACATCGGGCATATAGAAGCCGCTCAGGGCCATGTGGCCGCCGGCTTTCAGGCGCTCTGCATACTCATGGATATCGGCTGTAATCACATTGCGGTTGATATTGGCAAGGAAAAGGTCGGCCGAATAGTCCACATCAGCAAGAGCCGATGCATCGCCGTTAACGAGCGTGATATTCTCCACGGAATTGAGACGGATATTTTCGCCAGCGTTGATCCATGCTGGAGTGTCGATTTCAATACCGGTTACTCTCCTGGCCCCTCGCAGCGCACACAAGATGGCGAGAATGCCGGTGCCGGTTCCCATGTCGATAACGTCTTTCCCTTCCAGGTCAGCGGCAAGAATACGGCGAATCATGAGGCAGGTGGTGGCGTGATGTCCGGTACCGAACGCCATTTTGGGGTCAATGACTATATCGTGGCGGCACACGGGAACATCGGTATGGAAAGAGCTGTGGATTACCACCTCTCCATCCACCACTATAGGCTTGAAGTAGTTTTTCTCCCATTCATGATTCCAGTCGCGCCCCTCCACTTCCTCAACACGGACTACTGACGCGGTGGAAAACGGCAGCTGAGCGAGAATGCTTTCCACATCGGGTGTATACGAATCCTTCCGTATATAGGCCGTGAGGCCATTATCGTCAGGCACAAAACTCTCATATCCGGCATCGGCGAGCAAAGCTGCGGCGACGTCGGTGATATCTTCGGAGCAAGGGGAGAAATCAATTCTCACCTCCATATAATCATTCATCTTTTCTTAGAGCATAATGGATTGAACGGCAATATGCCTGAGGAGGAGGCTTAAAGTAATACGCGAGGAGAAGATTGGCTACGGATGCACGGGCTTGCACCCCTACAATTCGGGGAGGGTGAGGGCTGGGACACTCTCAGCGCTTTTTGGAGCGGCGCAGCGAACGGACGAGCCTGAAAATCTTCGAGCCGATCTTGAAAGCTATCACTCCGTAATCAACGAATCCGAGGCCACCCATCACGGCATGCACTATTCCGTCTTTCTTTCCGTTTCCAGAAAGACCGGCGGCCGCAGCCATCAGACGTTCTTTGGATATCTCGGTCTTTGCGGCCGCGTAGGCGCGCTCATATCTGATTTCCTCGAGTGTGAATCCGGCCCAATCGGGATCTGTCTTTGATATTTTTTTCATTTATTACCGGTTAAACGGCCTGAACAGAGCCGTGTGCGTCAAAGAAAAATTTTGCTTACAAAACGGGCTATCGGGTCTTGAATCAGGGGCTTTCTGAAAAGAATAAGCAACGCGATCAGTGCGGCATATATTCCCGAAATAATCAGATAGCTCCAGCCTTCGCCGATTGCACTCGCAATCCATTGGGAAAGAGCCAGCGAAAGGAAGAAAACGAAGAAAAGCACGAACATGAACACGGCAAGCGCCAGCGCGATGCCCGACAGCATCACGGTGGTTTTCTCAGCACCGGAAAGGCGCGCGTATTCAAGTTTGTTGCCGAGAAAATCTTTAAGAAGGCCCCAGATGCGGGTCGCAGTATTCTGTGAATCGTTTTTGTCCATTGGAACAGATAATTCTTAAATCAAAGAAAGCCAACGCAGACGCAACCACCCCACGAACCGGGCAATCATACGTTCCGCATACCTGCACCAGACAGATACGGAACCAGACCGAGGTTCAGGAGGCGGCGCATCACGCCGGGCTATCTCCGGTAACTGAACAACGAGCCGAAACTCAATCTTCGATTTCGCTTGTGAGCTGTTCTACAAGAGCATCGATTTCGCTTTCAGTGCAGATTATACCTTTTTTGCGGAGCAAATCCTTAATGCGGCGACGAAGATCCTCGCCTTTTTCGGGAGCGAAAAGAATAGCTGCACCGGCACCAACAAGAGCACCACCAAGGAATGCGTAGAGAAGGTTATAATTACCCATGATAATAATTACAGTTTAGTTATATTAATGTTAGTGAGAGCAAATGGCTGATGAGAATCAGGAATTGGCCTCTATATCTTCGGCTATCTGGTCGGCAAGTTCCTCTATTTTGGAGGGATGCAGCTTCACGCCTTTTGATTTGAGGTATTTTACGATTTCATCGCGGGTTGTCGAACCTTTCTGGGGAGCAAAAAGAAGACCTACTGCAGCACCGGCCACAGCACCGCCTACTACTGCTAAAAGAATGTTGAATGCTTTCATGTCGTTTGATGTTTTTAGAAATTAAAAATTTCGATTGTATAACAACCTACTCGCGGTAAAAGTTTTCACACTGCTAATGTACGAAATTAGATTGTAATAAAACTATAGTTTTCCCGGATAATTTTTCCCTTGAAAAACAAATACTAACAATAAAAAACAAATAACATCAATAAAACAAGAAAAATCTTAATATTTGACTAAATTTGTAACAAAATTGGCGCATATCGCTCTAATTCCAACCAACCATCAACCAAATTACACTTATTTAACCCCAAAACATCATGAAAATCATTCATGCGATTCCGGCACTGATGCTCGCCGCAGCCGTATCCTGCTCCAAGCCGATACAGCAGACGGCCGACTACAATGTGGTGCCCCTCCCGCAGGAAATCACTCCGGCAGAAGGCCCCGGGTTCCTGCTCTCATCAAAAACCGTGATTGCCTACCCGGCCGACAACGACACGCTCAAGCGCAATGCCGAGCTCATGGCAGAGTACTTCAAGACTCTTACCGACAACGATCTCAAGCTTGTGACCGAAGCTCCGGAGAAAGATGCCGTTGTGCTTAAAGACGACCTTGACAGCTCCAATCCCGAAGCCTACCAGATCACCGTCAACCCCGACCTCATCACTATAAACGGCGCATCTGCCGCCGGCAACTTCTACGGCATCCAGACCCTCCGCAAAGCCGTTCCCTCGAAGGCTCATCAGAATGTGGAATATCCTGCCGTGACAATCAACGACGCCCCCCGCTTCGGCTACCGCGGCGCCATGTTTGACGTTGCACGCCACTTCTTCCCCGTTGATTCCGTGAAGCAGTTCATCGACATGCTCGCTCTTCACAACGTCAACACTCTCCACTGGCACCTCTCCGACGACCAGGGCTGGCGTATCGAAATCAAAAAGCGTCCCGGACTTACCGAAATCGGCTCCAAGCGTTCAGGCACATGCATAGGCCATAACTTCGATACCAACGACTCGATTCCCTACGGTGGATTCTACACTCAGGAAGAAGCTAAAGAAATCGTGAAATATGCAGCTGACCGCCATATCACCGTAATTCCCGAGATTGACCTTCCCGGCCACATGCTCGGCGCTCTTTCGGCCTATCCCGAACTCGGTTGCACCGGCGGCCCGTATGAGGTATGGACACGCTGGGGTGTTGCCGACGATGTGCTCTGCGCAGGCAACGACTCCACCTATCAGCTGATCGACGACGTTCTTACCGAAATCACCGAGGTATTCCCCTCCAAATATATCCATATTGGTGGTGACGAAAGCCCCAAAGTACGTTGGGAGAAATGCCCCAAATGCCAGGCCAAGATCAAGGAACTGGGTCTGAAATCAGACGCTCACTCCACAGCCGAGCAGAAACTCCAGACCTACGTTATGGACCGTGCCACCAAGACACTCAACAAGCTTGGCCGCAATATGATCGGCTGGGACGAAGTGCTTGAAGGCGGTCCGGTTGAAGGCGGCGTAATCATGTCGTGGCGCGGAACCGAAGGCGCCGTTACCGCCGTGAAGTCAGGCATGAAAGCCATACTTTCGCCCACGAACTACTGCTATTTCGACTATACCCAGGCTCTTGACAAAGAAAATGAGCCCCTCGGCATAGGCGGATACCTTCCCGTAGAAAAAGTATATTCGTTCGAGCCCATCGATCCCACCCTCACAGAGGATGAGAAATCACGCGTGCTCGGTGCCCAGGGCAACCTCTGGACCGAATACATCTCCACCATGGACCACGTATTCTACAACGAACTCCCCCGTATGGCCGCCCTCGCTGAAGTGGGATGGACCGCTCCTGAAAAGAAAGATTTCCGTCAGTTCACCGGACGCATGGCCAACATGTTCCATCAGTACGACGCCTTCGGCTTCAACTATGCCCGCCATCTTTTCAATGTGCAGCCTCAGGTTACCATTGAAAAAGGCAAAGGCATCGTGGTGAATCTCTCCACATTTGACAATGCACCCATTTACTATACCCTTGACGGCACCGAACCCACCGAGGCCGCACAGCTCTACACCGAACCTGTGGTGCTCGACAAAACCTGCACCATCAAGGCAGCTGTAATCCGTCCCGAAGGCAAGAGCTCCGTATGGGCCGACAGCGTGTCGTTCAACAAAGCCACCTCGGCCGAAGTGACTTTTGAATTCCCGCCTCATTCACGTTACACCGCCGACGGCCCCCAGACTCTCGTAGACGGACGTTTTGGCCGCGACGCGTTCAACGATGGTTCCTGGATCGGATTCAACTCCACCCCTATGGTTGCCACTCTCGACCTCGGCCAGCCCAAGGAGATTTCTTCGCTTTCAGTAAATACCAACGTGCGCACAAACGACTGGATTTACGACACCCGCAAAATCACCGTGGAAGTATCTGACAACGGCAAGGACTTCAAGGAAGTTGCCTCGCAGGACTATCCTGCCCTCACCTCCCACAAGAGCGAGATCGTAAACCACACCCTCACTTTTGCTCCTGTAAAAGCACAGTGGGTACGCATCACCATGGTTCCCGAAAAATCCATCGGTTCGTTCCATGACGTAGCAGCCGGACAGGGTGCTTTCATCTTCGTTGACGAAATAGTGCTCAACTGATACTGACCAGTCACCCATAAAAAAAGAGATGCGCCCGCGTCGGGCGCATCTCTTTTTTTATTTGATTTTACCTGGTTTATTTCACCTCTACATCAACTGAAGCGGGGAACACACGGGCCGGATCGAAGAACAGAGCGGCAGACTCAACCATCACGTCGGCAGAAGGCTTGACATCGCCTGTGAAGGCAGTCTTGCCATTGACCACAACGGTAACGGGAGCGGAGAGGTCAACGAGCTCCTTGTTGAGATACAGACGGATTTTACCGGAAGTAGCGGGAACGGATGTCTTTTCGCAGTCAACATTCATTGTCCAGCCGTCTTCGCTCACTTCCTCCTTGGGAGTAACCGTCACGGAATAAACATTGAGAGTGACGGTGTTGCCGTCGATGGTCATCTCGTAAGCATCATGCACATTGCCGTCGGTCTTGCCATTCTGGGCCTCAAGGGGACGTATGTTGTAGAAAGCCTTGCGACATTCGTAAGACTCTCCGTTGATATTTCCAAGAGGATAGTTCTGCCAGTAAACATATTTGGGATAAGGATTGCGGGAATATTCCTTGAGTTTGGCTGTTATGCCGTCGTAGCCATAGATTGCACTTCCGTCATCATATTCGACATAGAGGTCATGGCCTGCATATGCCATTATATCAATGTAATGCTTGTAGTAGCCGGGATGGTCCTGTTCGAGCTTGTCCCAGAGTTGCTGGGCTTTGACGGTGCAGCGATAGCGGCCATACATCGTGTCGTATTCGCCGGTACGTGCGCAATAGAATATATTTGCGGAGTTCTCGGCAGCAAAGTTATACAGCGGTTCACCACCGGCAATCGGGCCTACACCGGCAAGATAGTCGGCATAGTAACCGGAAAGACGCTGCGAGCCGTAGGCTCCTTCGGAGATTCCCATGAAATAAATCTTATTGGGATCCACAGTGCCGCCTACGTAGGCAGCGCGGAGCAGACGCTCCCAGGCATTCTGACGCGAGGGCTGAAACCATCGGCAACCGGTGCCACCTTTGGGACTCTGAGGAATGAAATACACACATGGGCTATCCGAGTAATAGGCATCCCAATCAAAGGTAGCCTGGAATTCAGCTCCAGAATCATCACCTGAGCCGTGAAGGCTAATAAACATAGGCCAGCCAGATGAAGGCCTCGAGCCTTTGTATGCGTAAGCATATTGCATATCTTCGCCGTTAGTCAGTTTCATAGTGCCTGAATAAGCGTATTCATAGGCATTCCATTTGGCTACGAGGTCAAATGGTGTAGGAAGAGCGGTTTCCTTGGCTTTTACAGCCTCGGCATAGAGGTCCCATACATGCGAAGCCATCGCGTCGGCATCGTCCATTGTCATCTCGGTAAGATCGGGCAATTGAGCCTCGTTACCCTCAAGAACATCATTGAAATAAGCGGTGATTGCCGCATCATGACCCACCGGCTCGGAAGGCTTAGGCTCATCAGGAACATCGGGCACTGGTTCGGGCACAGGCTTGGGATCATCGTCGGAGCAAGAAGCAGCGACACAACACATTGCCAAGGACAACATCAGCGATATTGCCAGTCTCAATTGTTTTTTCATCAGAATAGTTTTTTGAATTTGGTATTAAATTATGTAATGAATAACGTCGGGCATTTCACAACCACGACATTGCAAAAATAATATAAAAATACCATTCACGCTGCCAAACCATTAAATTATTCATTGCAGACGTAAAAAACACCACCCACCGCATAAACATGCGATATTAACAACTTAAAAATCGAAAAATCGTGAATCACCAGAGACTCCGATATTATCAGGCTTCCAATAATCATACTCGACATTCCATAGGTAAAGAGCCTCCGGAGGCATGGATGTACCGGCTGAACAGCGGTCCTTTGCCTCGATAATCCTGCGGAAGTCTTCCAGACCGGTTTTTCCGCGGCCCACATCCACCAAAGTTCCCACCACAGCCCTCACCATGTTCCTAAGGAAACGATCGGCGGAAATCACAAACACATGTCCTACGGGTGTAGAATGCCAGCTGGCATAAGACACGTGGCAGATATTGGTCTTCACATCGGTATGCAGCTTGGAAAACGAAGTGAAATCCTCGGTTTCAAGCAAAAGAGATGCGGCGCGGTTCATGGCGTCGAAATCGAGATTACGCGACTCGAGCCATGTAAGAGGGTAGAAAAACGGCGACTTACGCGCTGAAGTATAATAATGATATGTGCGCCGCGTGGCGTCGAAACGCGCATGAGCATCCGGATGAACCGGAGTAATGGAATAGACGGCGATATCACGGCCCACAAGAGTGTTGAGGCCTCTGACCATCGATGCAAGGTCGGCTACCGGGCGATGAAGGTCGAAATGCGCCACCATCATGCGGGCGTTGACGCCGGCATCAGTGCGCCCCGCCCCCACAATTTTCACAGGCTCACGCGCAATGGTGGAAAGAGCACCTTCCAACACCGATTGTACGCTAACCGCATCGGGCTGTTCCTGCCAGCCGTGGAACGGCGCCCCACGGTAGGCAAGATGCATGAAATAACGCTGGCTGTAATCGTCGGCCACTTCAGTCCTTTTCAAGATATGTATAGCCGTAAAGACCGGAGCGGTAGTTGCTGAGGAATTCCCTGCCCTCCTCGGGAGTGATGCGTCCGGCTTTCATCGACGAAGTGACCCACGTCTCAAGATTGCGCACGAGTTTCTTGGGGTTGTACTGAACGTAGTCGAGCACCTCGGCAACGGTCTCGCCGTCGATCACGCGGTCAATCTCATAGCGGTCCTTGTAGACCGAAATATGCACGGCGTTTGTATCGCCGAACAGATTGTGCATGTCGCCGAGAATCTCCTGATAGGCTCCCACCAGAAATACGCCCAGATAATATGGCTCGCCTGGCTTGACGCCATGCACCGGAAGGGCGGGACTCGTTCCGTGAGGAGTGACGAAATTGGCTATTTTGCCGTCACTGTCGCAGGTGATGTCCTGGATGGTGCAGGTGCGGTCGGGACGCTCGTCGAGACGGCTCAGAGGTATGATGGGGAACACCTGGTCGATGGCCCAGCTATCGGGCAGCGACTGGAACAGGGAGAAGTTGCAGAAGTATTTGTCGGGGAGCATCTTTGAAATCTTGCGCAGCTCCTCGGGAGCATGACGCATTTCAGAGGCCATGGCTCCGACCTCGCGGGCTATCGACCAGAAGAGACGCTCGATGCAGGCGCGGGTGGAAAGATCGAGAAGACCGAGGCTGAAGAGATCAAGAGCCTCCTCGCGTATCTGCAGGGCGTCGTGCCAGCTCTCAAACAAGCGGGGCTTGTCGAGCTTGTCCCATATTTCATAAAGTTCGCGGGCCAGCTCATGGCTCTCGGCCTCTAATTCTTCGCTGTCTTTCCAGCGCGGGAGCGAGGCTGTCTCGAGCACCTCAAATACCAGCACGGAATGATGGGCGGTAAGCGAGCGCCCGCTCTCTGTGATGATATTGGGCTGCGGAAGATTGTGTTTGGTGCAGGCATCGACCAAAGCCGACACCGCGTCATTGGCATATTCCTGGATGGAATAGTTCATGGAACTCTCGGATGCGGCATTACGAGTGCCGTCATAGTCTACGCCCAGACCGCCGCCGATGTCCATGAAACCTATGTTGAAGCCCATTTTCGAGAGCTGCACATAGAATTGCGTGGCCTCGCGCAGAGCGTTCTTTATGTGGCGTATCTTGGTAACCTGGCTGCCTATATGGAAATGAATCAGACGCAGGCACTCCTGCATCTTGTGGCGTTTCAGGAAGTCAAGGGCCTCAAGAAGCTCGCTGGAATTGAGACCGAACTTCGACTGGTCGCCGCCTGATTCCTCCCATTTTCCGGCACCGGTGGATGAGAGCTTAATGCGTATGCCCACATTAGGCGAGATTCCTATGCGTGCTGCCACTTCGGTGATAAGAGAAAGCTCGTTGAGTTTCTCGACCACAAGAAATATGCGGCGTCCCATTTTCTGGGCAAGCAGGGCGAGCTCGATGAAACTCTCGTCCTTGTATCCATTGCAGATGATGAGGGCATTCTCGTCGATATTGGTGGCAAGCACGGCGTGAAGCTCCGGTTTCGAACCTGCCTCCAGACCGATATTGAACTTCTTTCCGTGGCTAACGATTTCCTCCACCACGGGTCGCATCTGGTTGACCTTTATAGGATATATAAGGAAATTCTGGGCCGTGAAACTGTATTCCTTTGCGGCATTCTTGAAACAATTTGAAATCTTCTCGATGCGGTTGTCGAGAATGTCGGGAAATCGGAGAAGGACGGGAGCCGTGACATCACGCACCTGAAGCTCGTCCATCAGTTCCTTGAGGTCGACTTTGGCAAGCCCCTCCTCCGGGGTCACCACCACGTGGCCTTTTTCATTGATGGAAAAATACTTTCGGCCCCAGCCGTTGATATTGTACAGCTCGGCGCTGTCTTCAATTCGCCATTTTCTCATTTTCTTATATAGGTTCTTACATAGGTGTGATTAGCGGAATAAACCGGCCGCTTCGCGACCAGACTACAAATGTAGACAAATAATTTCAATAAGAAGTTCAAATATTACAAATCCAGCAAAAACAAAGCCTGCGGCGACAATTTGAAACAGAAATATTCGCCGTATGTGAAAATGTTTAAGTACTTTTGTAACTTAATCAAATCTATAAACCGTTTTTTTTAACCACCGTTTATTTATGTACCAGCGTCAAGTTTCATTCGGAGAAGCCATAAGCAGGGCTATGAAAAAATACTGCTGTTTCAGCGGACGTGCATCCAGATCGGAATTCTGGTGGTTCACACTGTTCCTGTATATCGTACAATTTGCAGCTTCATTGCTATCATGCGGAATCTATGGATCAAGCGTGTCGGCTCTTGCCGTCGATCCCATGGCCGTGAACGATCCGCAGGTGATAAACAACCTCATATCGCTATATGTACTTCCTTCTGTCATTGGCCTCGTTTTCCTGCTTCCGGGATTAGGGCTTCTGTTCCGCCGGCTTCATGACGCCGGCCATTCGGGCTTCTGCTGGCTGCTGGTATTCATACCGCTGATAGGCGGACTGATATTGCTGGTCTTCACCCTCCAGGGAAGCCAGATGTTCACCAACAAATATGGCCCGGTGCCAAACGTGGTGGATGACAATTTCCCACCTGAATACAAAGGATAAAAACAGACCGCATAATTTCCGGGAGAAAACTCGGGGAAAGCTCTTTGACGAGTATAAAATTTGCCTGCATTATTTGCAGGAAATTCCACATTAAAAAGCTACTTTTGCACTAGATATTTCAGGCATTATTAACACCAACCATTACTCATATTTTTTCATGAAAAAAGTTATTTCCTACTCACTGGCAATTGCAGCTGTGGCCGGACTTACCGGCTGTAACGGCAAAATGAACCAGTTCCAGGCCGACTATTTCACCACCAACCCCAATCCACTGGAGGTTGTCGGCACTCAGGTTCCTGCCACAGTCAATGGCAACATTCCTGCAAAATTCTTCAAAAAGAACGCTGTGGTGACCGTCACCCCCGTTCTCGTGTACGCCTCCGGCGAGACCGCATCGGCTCCCGTAACCTTCCAGGGTGAGAAAGTACGCGGCAACAATCCCGTGATCAACTACGGATTCGGCAACAGCATCTCCATCCCCGTTAACTACACTTACACTCCCGCCATGCAGAAGAGCGAGCTGTACCTGACCTTCAACGTACAGCAGGGCAACAAGACCTACGCCCTTCCCCGCGTGAAAGTAGCCGACGGCGTTGTAGCCACCGCCGCTCTTGCCGATGCCGGCACAGTTAATCCCGCTCTCGCTCCCGATGCCTTCCAGCGTATCATCAACGAGAAATACAGCGCTCAGATCCGCTTCATCATCAACCAGGCCAACATCCGCAAGAACCAGATCGATTCACCCGAGATGCTCAGCCTGAACGAGCAGCTGCGCAACGCCGCCGCCGCCAAGAACCGCGAGATCCAGGAAATCAACATCGAATCTTACGCATCGCCCGACGGTCCTCTCTCGTTCAACACCAAGCTTGCTGAAAAGCGCGAGCAGAACACCAAAGGCTTTGTGAATGACCGTCTCAAAAAAGACAAAATCACTGAATTCGGCGAACTCACCGCTCAGTTCACCCCCGAGGACTGGGAAGGCTTCCAGAAACTCGTAGCCGCTTCCAACATCCAGGACAAAGAGCTTATCCTCAGCATTCTCCAGCAGACCAAAGATCCCGAAATCCGCGACCAGCGCATCCGCGATCTCTCCAATGTGTTCGAGACCCTCGCCGAGGAAATCCTCCCGCAGCTCCGCTACTCCAAGATCACTGCAAGCATCGACGTTATCGGCAAGAGCGACGCTGAAATCAATGCAGCTTTCGACACCAACCCCGCTTCTCTCACCGTCGACGAGCTCCTGTATGCAGCTACTCTTACCGACAACAACAATCGCAAGCAGGCCATCTACGAGGCTGTTACCAAATACTATCCCAACGACTACCGCGGCTACAACGACCTTGGTCTCGCCCAGTACGTAAACAAGGATTACAAATCAGCCCTCAAAAACTTCAACAAGGCTGCCCAGCTCGCTCCCAACGCTACCGAGCCCAAGATGAACCAGGGTCTCATCTCCCTGCTCAACAAGGACTACAACGCAGCTAACCGCAGCTTCGGTTCTGCAGCAGGCCAGCAGGGCCTCGGCGACGCTCTCGGTGTTTACTATCTCACCCAGGGTGACAACGCCGCAGCTGTTAAGGCATTCGGCAACAGCAAGACCAACAACGCTGCTCTCGCCCAGATCCTGACCAAGGACTACAGCGCAGCCAAGAACACTCTTGCAGCCGTAGCCAACCCCAATGCCACAACCTACTATCTGACCGCAGTGCTTGGCGCACGCACCAACAACACAGCCATGGCAGCTTCTAACCTCAAGAAAGCCATCGCTCTTGATCCGAGCCTCGCAACCAACGCACTCAACGACCTCGAGTTCTCGAAAATCGACGTTAAAAGCCTTGTAAAATAAATCAACCGGCCTTAACGGCTGAATCGCAAGACAACCCTTAACAGAGCGCCTGTGACCACACGGTCACGGGCGCTTTCTTTTCAAGCCTAAAATTAAAAGCTTGTTTCATATTTTATGTAACTTTGCAATGATGATTCCACACACTTCCGCACTATAAGAAAGATCATGGAAAAGCCCGCAGGTTTTCGTTCAGTCCTCTGCTGCGTTGCGGTTCTGGCCGCAGCCCTGACGTCGTCGTGCGAAGGCCCGCGCTCCGCCGTAGCCGACCGGCATATGGCCCGCGGCGAATACTACGAGGCAGCCAAAGCCTATCGTCAGGTCTACAACAAACTCGACAGCAAGAAGCAGCGGAAAGAGAAAGGCGAAACGGCACTGAAACTTGCCGAGGCCTACCGGAATCTCAACCGGCATGAACATGCCGCCACGGCCTACAGAAATGCTCTCCGCTATGGGGCCCAGGACTCCACTGCCCTCCTCCATTTTGCGCGGGAACTCCAGGCTTCGGGAAAATACAAGGACGCCATGGAAAATTACAAGGCATTCCTTGCCATGAGACCCACCGACTCAGACGCGCTCTCGGGATTGAAAGGAGCGATGGATGCCGGAGCAGTAAGAGACAGCGCAACCAGATATGTGGTGAAGAATTTCAGGCTGCTGAACTCGCGCCGGTCTGATTTCGCGCCGCAGTTCAGAACCTCCGACGAGCTGTATTATACCACCACCAATGAAAAAGTGACCGGTAAAGACCGAAGCCCGATCACCGGCATGAAAAAATCGGACATCTGGCTTACGCGAAAAGACGAGCACGGACGCTGGTCGCGGCCCGAACCGGCTCCAGGCGAACTGAACTCTTCCAGTGATGAAGGCATCATCAGCTTCTCGCCCGACGGCAATACGATGTATCTTACCGGAGCACGACAATCAGACAGTTCCGACACGGGCGTGGAACTTCTCATATCAGAACGCGAGGAAGCCAAGTGGAGCAAGCCTGTGAGGCTCCACGTATTCCAGGACTCCACTATAAGCTGCGGACATCCAGCAGTAAGCCCCGGGGGAGAGTATCTTTACTTCACTTCCGATTATTCCGGAGGACACGGGGGCAAAGACCTGTGGCGCGCCGCCATCACCGGAGAAGGAATCTCAGCGCCTGAAAATCTCGGTGCAGAAATCAACACCTCGGGCAACGAGGAATTCCCCTATATGCTCACCGACAGCATAATGTTTTTCTCCTCCGACGGACATCCGGGTCTCGGCGGTCTCGACATATTCATGGCCGAACTTACACCCTCGGGCAAATGGGAGGTCACCAACATGGGCTATCCCATCAACTCCAATGCCGATGATTTCGGCATCACCTTCGACCCCGGCCGCGACAATGCGGGATATTTCAGCTCCGGACGCGGCGATGCGAGAGGATATGACCACATCTATTCTTTCGAACTTCCCGAAATCATAATAAAGCTCAACGGAACAGTAACCGATCTCGAAGAAGAGCCTATAGGAGGCGCAATAGTGAGAATTGTGGGTAACGACGGCACAAATAATAAAACGGCCACCCTTCCCGACGGAAGTTTCAGTTTCAGACTCGCACCCGTTACGGGCTACACCATGCTTGCAGGCGCAAAAGGGTATCTTAACGCCCGGCAGGATTTCTATACCGGCGATACCGACGACACCTATGAACTAACATTCCGTCTGGCATCGGCCACGCGACCGAATGCCGTGGACAATATACTTTACGATTACGACAGTGCCGCGCTGCGTCCCGAATCGATGAGTGCACTCGATTCGCTCGCCACTCTGCTCAAAGATAATCCGGGAGTGACTATAGAACTTGGAGCGCACACGGACCGCCACGGTTCCGAACAATATAATCTCAACCTTTCCGACCGCCGGGCACAAAGCGTAATCTCCTATCTCAAAGAAAAAGGGATAGACAGCTCACGTCTGCAACACAAAGGCTATGGAAAATCAATGCCACGCATCATCACCCCACGCCTGGCAAGACTCTATCACCAGTTCAAAGAAGGAGATGTCCTTACACCTGAATATATAGGGAAGCTGGCTGATGAAGCCGACCGCGAGGCGGCCGACCAGATAAACCGCAGAACCGAATTCAAAGTAATCACCGAAAGAGAATAAAATCATGGAGTTCCGCACCACATTCGACATTCCGGCTGAAAAAGGGCTCGTGAATTACAGTGACGGCCCGGTCGTACTGCTTGGCTCATGCTTCGCCGACGGTGTGGGACAGCGGCTTATGGAGCGTATGTTCCCGGTAACGGTCAATCCGTTCGGGCCGCTTTACAATCCGGCAAGCATAGCCATGATAATAGAAACGGCGCTCTCCGGCAAGACAATAACGGAGGCCGACCTGTTTCATCACGCCGGACTTTACCGCTCATTCCTATGTCACACGCTCATTTGCTCAACATCCGCCCAGGAGACGTGCCGCAGACTTAACGCAGCGCTTCTACGCCTTAGAAACGACCTGGCCAAAGCCCGACTGCTTATAATCACCCTCGGCACCTCCAGGATATACCGCCGGCAAACCGACGGAATGGTAGTGGCGAACTGCCATAAACTTCCAGCTTCGGAATTCACATCGTCCATGCTTTCGGAAGCTGAAATCACAGGCTGTCTTGAAAACATCATAGAAGCGGTGAGCACGCTGAACCCGGGGATACGGATAATGTTTACCGTAAGTCCGGTGCGCCATAAAGCCGACGGGATTCATGCCAACAACCTCAGCAAAGCACGGCTTCTGCTGGCGATCGACAATGTTATAGGGCTCCACGGCACCCGTGCGCTCTACTTTCCGGCCTACGAGCTGGTGATGGACGATCTGCGCGACTATCGGTTCTATGCCGCCGACATGTGTCATCCCTCGGAAACGGCTGTAGACTATGTGTTCAGCCGATTTGCCCAGGCGTATATAACCGACGCGACCATGGCCACAGCCGCCAAATGTCTGAAAATAAGCCGGCGTCTCTCCCACCGGCAGATGACAGCCGACGAAGAGGCATTCGCCAGATTCCGGGAAGCCACGGTGCGGGAACTCGCCTCGCTCCAGAAGGAGCATCCCGAACTGACGGAGACAATACAAACGATAATCACTAACATGCACTGAAAATATAATTCAAAAATGTCATACACCCTTTCTGAAATATCATCCTTCTTAGGCCTTGAAGCTCCTGAAAAGGATTTTGAAATAGACGTGCTTCTGACCGACAGCCGCTCGCTGTCGGCACCTGCCGATTCACTTTTCTTCGCCATCTCCACCCCCAACAACGACGGGCACCGGTATATCCGGCAGCTTTATGAAGCTGGAGTAAAGGCATTCTGCGTTTCCTACATCCCGGAAAATATGCTTGGTGTCAGCGATGTGTGCTTCCTGAAGGTAGACGATGTGACCAAAGCGCTCCAGACCATAGCCCGCGCGCACCGCGAATCCGTCAAAGCAAAGGTGATAGGCATCACCGGTTCGCGCGGAAAAACCACCGTAAAGGAATGGCTCTATCAGCTTCTTGAGCCGGACTGCAATGTGGTGAGGAGTCCGAGAAGCTTCAACTCACGCATCGGTGTGCCCCTTTCACTCTGGGAAATAACCCCCGACACTGAAACAGCCATAATTGAAGCGGGCGTATCGCGGAGCGGCGAGATGAACACTCTCCAGAACATGATAAAGCCCTCCATAGGCATTATTACCAACATATCGTCGGAACACGACGAAGGTTTCAGCTCTCGCGAGGCAAAAGTCAACGAGAAGATAAAGCTGTTTCGCGACTCCGACTGCGTGATTTACTGCGCCGACGACACGCTTATCGCGTCGGCCGTGGAGAACTCGTGCAACAGGTCGAGTCTGCTTGGATGGAGCAGGATAAATGCGGGTGCGCCCTTATACATAAACCGGACCGTAACCACCGAGAAGGAAACTGAAATAGAGTATTCATATTTAGGCGCGAAAGGCCTACTGAATATTTCACTTACATCAGATTCAGAAATAGAGAATGCCCTGCACTGTCTGGCCGCTCTTCTGCTTCTCGGCATGGATACCGGCACAATAGCCGAAAGGATGGCAAAACTGAAACCCGTCACAACACGTCTGGAAGTGATTGAGGGCGTGAACAACTGTCTGGTGATTTACGACAACTATACTTCCGACCTTCACTCTCTGGCACCCGCACTCGATTTCATGAACCGCCGCCCCAGAGGCAACCGCACCACCACCCTTATTCTTTCGGACGTGATGCACGAGGCTCTGCCGCCATCGAAGCGCTACAAGGCCGTGGCCGACCTTGCGCGCCGCCGTGGAATAGACCGCGTGATAGGCATAGGTGAGGAAATCAGCGCCAACAGCCGCTATTTCAATTCCCAGGCTATCTTCTTTCCCGATACAGCTGCTATGCTCGACGCGATGGGCCCCGATGATTTCCACGATGAGATGATTCTGATAAAAGGCGCTCCGAGATTTTCGTTCGAACGCGTTTCAGATATGCTCGAAGCGCGGCAACACGAAACGGTGATGGAGGTGAATCTCGACGCGATGGTTCATAACTTCAACCTGTTCCGGGCCATGCTCAAGCCCACCACCGGAATAGTATGCATGGTGAAAGCATCGGGCTACGGTGCGGGCTCATACGAACTTGCACGCTCTCTCCAGTCGCAGGGAGCGGCCTATCTCGCGGTGGCGGTGCTCGACGAAGGTGTGGAACTGCGGCGCGCGGGAATCACCATGCCAATAATGGTGCTCAATCCGCGGGTGGTGAACTACCGAACACTCTTCGCCTACAACCTCGAACCGGAAATCTACTCTTTCGACATTCTCCATGAGATAATAAGCGCAGCCGAAAACTGCGGACTGACAGATTATCCCGTGCATATAAAGCTCGACACCGGAATGCACCGTCTCGGGTTCCTCGAAAAGGACATTCCGGAAATAACCGACATATTGCGGCGTCAGAAAGCCGTGCGCCCGGTTTCGGTATTCAGTCATCTTGCAGCCGCCGACGATCCGATGATGGATGACTATACTCTGAGCCAGTTCGAATACTTCGACCGTTGCACCGACCTTCTCCAACGCGGATTCAACCATTACATAATGCGGCATATCCTCAATTCAACGGGCATAAGCCGTTTCCCCGAACATCAGTATGATCTGGTGCGTCTCGGCATCTGCCTGTATGGTATAGCCACCATGCACGACGGATCCCAAGACGAACTTCGACCGGTTTCCTCTCTGTACACCACTGTCATCTCCATAAAAGAATGGCCCGCGGGAACCACCGTGGGCTATAACCGCCGCGGCCTGCTGCACCGCGATTCCGTTGTAGCCACAATTCCCGTGGGATACGCCGACGGCCTCAACCGCCATCTGGGCAACGGACACCATAGCGTGATGATCAACGGCACGCTTTGTCCTATAGTGGGAAACATCTGCATGGACGCCTGCATGGTCGACGTGACCGACTGCAGTGAATGCCACGTAGGAGACAGGGTGGAAATTTTCGGACCGGAAATTCCAGTGGATACAATAGCAGAGACTCTCGACACAATACCGTATGAGATTCTCACATCGGTATCGTCGAGAGTCAAGAGAGTCTATTATCGCGAATAAACAGGCTTCCTAAGGTCAACGCAAACGGTCGGCGCTGCTCAGAAGCTTCTGGTCGTGGGTCATGGCACGGTAAGCGGCAATCACGGCTGCCAGTACGGCAAGAAGTATGATGCCTCCGCCACCCCATGTGGTATGGACGGCGACTCCGGGAGTTGTGTCGGTCGCGCCGGAAACAAGAATGTAGATGACAGTGATGATGCACACGCCTACCGCAATGCCAGCAAGCAAAGTGATAAGTTTCTGGAGCGGAAGTTTTTTGAAAAGAAACACAGCCACCAGAAGCAGCACCACAGCCACTGCCGAGGGCACCAGCAGTCCCACCACATCAATGGCGCTGACAGGCTCATAAGCCACCATTTCTCCGTGTGACGGATCGGTAATCACATCGTAGCCAAAAGGCACAAAAAGGAAGATAACCATCATCACTACGGCAGCGAAAAGAAATAAAGTCTGAATGCGATTGATAACCATAATACTTGAATTTACATTTACTTCTACAAATATAACAATAATCACTGAAAAGAGATTTAAATGAAGAAGCGTCCTCTGATATTCATAACAAACGATGACGGCATCACAGCCCGCGGTATCCACTGTCTGGCAGACGCCGTGAAAAACCTTGGCGACATAATAGTAGTGGCACCTGACGGCCCGCGTTCCGGACAGTCATCAGCCATAACAGTCGATTCGCCTCTGAAAATCACTCCACGGGAGTTCGGAGAAGGAATCGAAGCGTATTCGGTGAACGGCACCCCGGTGGACTGCGTGAAACTCGCCATGCATGCCGTGATGAAGGACCGCCGTCCCGACATAATACTTGCCGGCATAAACCACGGTTCCAATTCGGGTAACTCAGTGAATTATTCAGGAACAATGGGCGCGGTAATCGAAGGGTGCTTCACGGGAGTGCCGTCAGTCGGTTATTCCCTGCTCGACCACAGCCACAACGCCGACTTCTCCCCTATCCTGCCAATGATTACAGAGATAACACGGAAAGTGCTCGAAAACGGGCTGCCAAAAGATGTGTGTCTTAACGTAAATTTCCCCAATGGAAGAGTGCCTGAGGGAGTGAAAATGACAGCGGGTGCGCGGGGGTACTGGACAGAAGAATATGCTGACTACGTGTCGCCCCACGGGAAGCCGTTTTACCTGCTCACCGGCAAATACATAAACGAGAATCCCGACGATGACACCACCGACAACTACTGGCTTTCAAGAGGCTGGGCCACAATAGTGCCGGTGCGTCCCGACCAGACGGCCTTCGACCAGATAAAGCCGCTTGAGTATCTTACTTTATAATCCTGAATTGATCAAGCGCGGCGTCATTGAACCGGCTCCGCTCATCGTCGCGAAACCAACCCCACTTGGTAAAGTAACGCACCGCGCTCACGCAATGCAACGCGAGCATGCGCAGCGAGCGATAGCTTTCGGCGCGATGTTCATGCCTTACCGTCACGAACGGCACACTTACGGTGCGCCAGTGGCGGTGGAGGCGGCGCGTGAGATCCACATCCTCCATATACAGGAAAAAGCGCTCGTCAAAAATGCCGTGGCGGCGCAATGCCTCAGCTCGCAGCAGCATGAAACTTCCGAAGAGGAACGGAGCCGAATATGTCCAGGTGCCATCGAACATCCGCAGTTCATACCGATGGCGTCGGGTCTTCATAATTTCCGACGGCAAAAAACGACGGATGAGAAGGTCAGTGGGCGTCGGGAGCAGCCGCGCGGCATATTGCGGAGCGCCGTCGGCACACACCAGACGTGGAGCGACACATCCTGCCGCAGGATTCCGTTCCAGATAATCTGTGAGCTGCCCGAGATCGGCGGGGTTGAAATCCACATCGGTATTGAGCACAAGATGGTATCTTACTCCCGAAGAAAGAGATCGCCGAAGGGCCATATTGTGCCCTGCGCCATAGCCTACGTTACGCGACGGTATGTATTCCACTTCCCGAAACTCACCGCACACGCTCCGAATCTCAGCCGAAGAGGCATTGTCAACCACATAGACATGGTTCACTCCCGCACGCGACAAAAGGCCGAGCACATGGCGCAACTCGGCCGGCGAAGTCCGGTAGGTGACTATTGACGCGGCTTCAGGAGCCATTATTGAGCCGACTTCCTTAGTTCGAATCCGGCACACATGCCGTCGTAGCTGTCAAGAAGCTTGCTCAGCGTCTGCAGCGAGGAATTGCCCGCAATGGAACCGGCCTTGGAAAGGAGATTCATGAGCTTCGTGACATCAAACGTGAGGCTGAGGTTATTCCCGCTTTTGGAAACGTAAGCCTCCATCTTGCCGATGCTCATTTTCCCTGCTATCTTGAAATCAAACATGAAATTGGCCGTGGAGCCCTTGGGAACATCGACGGTAATCTTGCCTTTTAGCGTCACCATCTTCACCTTCATGGTAAAAGAGGAATCAGCGGCCACGGTGAAAACCATGCTGTCGAATCCGGTGGTGCGGTAAACGGGAGCAAGTTTGTTTTCCACCACTGCCGAGGCAGCTGCGCCGCCGGCTTTCTTCAGGAGATTATCGGATTTGAAGGAGACTGCAGGAGCCTTATACTGCCACGTTCCCACCATATCGCCGACCTTTATCTTGCCGCCGAACAGGCCGCCTATCGCATCCAGAAGGCCTCCGCTTGTACTTTGTGTAGTGTCGGATTTACCTCCGGCGAGACGGCTCAGAGCTTCCTTGAGACTCTGAGGCTCAGCATTAACCATAGTCATACCGGCCGCTACAAACAATAGAATCGAAACAAATAATCTGTACATAATCAAAAACAGTGATGGCGCCAAAGCTGGCTAAGCAATGGGCGCCATCGGTGTATAATTTCTTATTAACGGAAAATCGACACGGAGTGTTATTCTTTTCCGCTCTCAACTCCAGCAAGCTCGGGATCGATCATGATACGGCCGCAGTATTCGCAGACGATAATCTTCTTGTGCATCTTGATTTCCATCTGTTTCTGCGGGGGGATACGGTTGAAGCAACCGCCGCAGGCATCACGCTGGATATAGACGATTCCGAGACCGTTGCGGGCATTCTTGCGGATTCTCTTGAAGGCTGCGAGAGTGCGGGCATCCACTTTGGGCTCCAAAGCCTTGGCCTGTTCGCGCAGACGCTCCTCGTCCTGCTTGGTCTCGCTTACGATCTCCTCGAGTTCCTGACGCTTCTCGGCAAGGATATGCTCCTGGTCCTTGAGCTTCTCCTCGGTAGCGGCTATTTCGGCCACCTTCGAGTCAATCTGACGAGCAAACTCGTTGATGTGCTTTTCAGCAAGCTGAATCTCGAGAGTCTGGAATTCGATTTCCTTGGTGAGGAGGTCGAACTCGCGGTTGTTGCGAACATTGTCGAGCTGAACCTTGTAAGTATCTATCTTGGCCTGCGACTCATGAATCTTGACCTGTGCGGCGGCACTCTTCTTTTTGATTTCCTCAATATCGGCATGATAATTGGATATGCGGGTATGAAGGCCCTCAATCATATCCTCGAGGTCGCGCACCTCAAGGGGAAGCTCTCCGCGCACCGTCTTGATACGGTCAATCTGCGAGAGGATGGTCTGGAGCTCGTAGAGCGATTTCAGACGCGACTCAACCGAAAGCGACTGCTCGGCTTTGGATTTATTTTCTGTTGTAGCCATATTTTATGCTTACAAATAATTAATCGGATTAGTATCTTTTAGGGAATACCGGACTGCAAAGTTAGGAAATTTTTCCGTAATTATGTGATGAAAAATATCTTTAGTGCAGTTTTCACTTTCGTGATGGCCAATATCCACCAGGAAAATGCGGCCTCCCCAATCGGTGAAATCGTGATATTTCATGTCGGAGGTAAGGAATGCATCGGCTCCTGCCCCGACCGCCTTGGGGATAAGGAACGCTCCCGAGCCTCCGCAAAGGGCCACACGGCTGATGGTGGCGAACGCCGCAGGATCGCTGCAGCGGGCCACCGGAGAACCGAAAGTCTCTTTGACAAGATCCACGAACGCCCGGGGTGAGAGAGGCGCATCAAGCACACCTATGGCACCGCTGCCGGTATCAGGGCCCACCTCATCCAGCGTCCGCACATCTTTCAGTCCGAGCATGGAAGCCATTCTTGCCGAAACACCTGCAGGAGCATTGTCGAGCGACGTGTGGCAACAATAAATGGTGAGGTCGCCTTTCACGGCCTTGATCAGCGCCGACTCCACCGGAGTGGCTCCGGTAAGGCTTTTCACACCACGGAACAGCAGCGGATGATGGGCCAGAAGAAGATTGCAGCCCGAGGCCAGCGCCTCGTCAACCACCTCTGGAGTGACATCAACCGAGAGCATCACTCCGGTGCACGCACGGTCCACGTCGGGAGCCGTCTGGATACCGGAGTTGTCATACTCCTCCTGGAGGCTCCGCGGGGCAAACGCCTCCACCGCACTGATTATATCACGAATCGAAGGCATCAGAGCTTATTCTTCGGGTATATCCACCTTGATACAGAGTTCGTCGAGCTGGGAATCGTCAATACGCGATGGAGCGTCAATCATCATGTCGCGGCCGGAATTGTTCTTGGGGAATGCAATCACGTCGCGGATGGAATCGAGTCCGGCAAGAATTGAAACGAAGCGGTCGAAACCGAAGGCCAGACCTCCGTGAGGCGGCGCGCCGTACTTGAAGGCGTTCATCAGGAAGCCGAACTTATAGCGTGCGTCTTCCTCGCTCAGGCCGAGCAGACGGAACATCTGGTCCTGAAGAGCGGCGTCGTGGATACGGATTGAACCGCCTCCAAGCTCGTTGCCGTTCACAACCATATCATAGGCCGTGGCGCGTACATTGCCCGTATCGGTCTCGAGCTTGTCGATATCGTCGGGGTTCGGCGAGGTGAAGGGATGATGCATGGCGTAGTAACGCTGTGTCTCCTCGTCCCACTCGAAGAGGGGGAAGTCAATCACCCACAGGCATGAGAACTTCTGCGGGTCGCGGAGACCCAGGCGCGAGCCCATTTCGAGGCGAAGCTCGTTGAGCTGCTTGCGGGTCTTCATCGTGTCGCCGGCGAGTATCAGCATGAGGTCGCCGGGCTTGGCGCCACCGCGCTCCAGCCATGTGCGGATCACATCGTCGGAGAAGAACTTGCCTACGGAGCTCTTTATCGAGCCGTCGGCCTCATACTTCACCCACATCATGCCCTTGGCGCCTACCTGCGGACGCTTTACGAAATCAGTGAGCTGGTCGAGCTGCTTACGGGTATAATCAGCACAGCCTTCGGCCACAATAGCGCCAACGTAAGGAGCATCGTCCATTACGGCGAATCCGCTGCCCTCGGTAAGATCCTTGAGCTCGACGAATGTCATGCCGAAGCGGGTATCGGGTTTGTCGGAACCGTAAAGACGCATGGCATCGGCCCACGTCATGCGCGGGAAAGGCTCTGTGAAATCGATATCCTTCACATATTTGAAAATATGCTTTACGAGGCCTTCAAACATCTGAAGCACATCTTCTTGGGTCACGAAGCTCATCTCGCAGTCAATCTGAGTGAACTCAGGCTGACGGTCGGCGCGGAGGTCTTCGTCGCGGAAACATTTCACAATCTGGAAATAACTGTCGAAACCGCTCACCATAAGAAGCTGCTTGAACGTCTGGGGCGACTGGGGCAGAGCATAGAATTCGCCGGGATTCATGCGCGAAGGCACCACAAAGTCGCGGGCACCCTCGGGAGTAGACTTGATGAGAACCGGAGTCTCGACCTCGAGGAAACCCTTTGAATCGAGATAGCGGCGAATCTCGAATGCCATACGGTGGCGGAGTTCAAGATTGCGACGCACACAACCGCGGCGCAGGTCGAGATAACGGTATTTCATGCGGAGGTCATCGCCGCCGTCGGTATCGTCCTCAATGGTGAACGGAGGCACATCCGACTTGTTGAGCACATTAAGCTTTGTGGCTATGATCTCGATATCGCCCGTGGGAAGATTGGGATTCTTGCTCTGGCGCTCGGCCACTTTACCGGTGATCTGCACCACATACTCACGGCCGAGATGATTTGCCGCATCCTGCAGGGCGGCATTATCGTTGTCAAAAACTATCTGGGTTATTCCATAGCGGTCGCGGAGGTCGAGGAATGTCATTCCTCCCATCTTGCGCACACGCTGCACCCATCCGGCGAGAGTCACTTCCTGACCAACATTGGCCTGACGAAGTTCGCCACAAGTGTTAGTTCTGTACATAATTATATTTAGCTATTAGTTTTACTCAAGTAGTTAATTTTGGGACTCCGTGAAATATTGATTCCGTTTTACTATTTCATCAGCAAGGGTTTCAAGGCTGTCCACATAAACAATATTTTCTTTGCCTGTAAAATTATGCTTTTCTTCCGGATAAACCGCTCTTAAATCCGTGCATCCTCCCACAATGCAGTCCACATTAAGACCCGAGAGATGAGAGCATACATCATTAAGACACCTTACCGGCGACTCATCGGCATCATCAGGCAAATATCGATTATTATTTTTTGAATTGCAAATAGCTTTGGTAACCAATTTCTGAAAATCGGAATCCGGATAAACGATTTCTGCCCCGGAGCATATCCGGGCGAGACTTTTATCATAAAGCCCGGCTTTCCGGCAACCGTCGCTGCACATAACGGCAATACGTCGGGCACCCGAATCCACTGCCTTTTTCAAAGCCTCATCAATTACATTGATAAAAGGCAATCCTATGGCTTTTTCCAACTCGTCGACAGCAAAATGTGCAGTGTTGCAACACATACAGAGTTCGGTACAACCCGCCTGCCGCATCATCTTCCCTATCTCAGTGTATTGCGGTATAAAACTTGGACCACGCCCTTCGAGAAACATGCTTCTCGAAGGCACCTGAGTAGCCTGCAAAACAAGCATTTCGGGATGATGGCAATCACGAAAGGCGCCTTTTCCGGTAATTGCTTCCTCTATGAGCCGTAACAACTCATTAGTAGCGGCTACACCGTTTGCGCCAATTACACCAATCATAGCTTCCAATCTTTAACAAGTTCGCACACACGGATATAATCATCGTATGTATCTATATCGTAGGCACGGACTTTTATACCTTTCATTGGAAGATAGGGTTCCAACATATTGAAAACATGCTGGGAGGAGTAATGAATATTCATCCGTGCCATACATGCCGGACCTGTCCATTCGTAGTCACCTTCTTTTCTGGAAAAAGATAAAACGCGCCCCTCGGAGTCTGTTTTAACAAATACGGTGTTTTCGGATGAAATGTCACCATAGCATATAAACTCGCCTTCGGTATCCAGAATCATCTTTACATCATCAGGATGTACCAAAAGATCTCCGTCCCATTCAAGCACGTAATCATAAGCGTGACGCGCCCCCAGATAGAAGCTGGCTCCTGTATTGGTTTCAAAATACCTGTGGTTGAAAACGAATATCACGTCTTTACGGTACTTCAGAACCTCTTCTATAACATCATTGGCCTGAAATCCGACGACAACCCTCACGTCGGGCACTTCTTTGAATAATTCAAGTTGCCAAGAAATCAGAGACCGTCCGTTTATCTTGACGAGCGCCTTAGTCTGCCCAAGACCCAGTCGTGAACCGATTCCGGCACAACTTATAACAACTGATTTAATTGTCGGCATAAAGCTTCTTCACTAAAAACCATATAATCAGAAAGTGAATACAAACTCTTGGCGGGATAATGAGTAAGCCCGGCCGCTATCGAGATGTCGGCCTGACGCATGGCCTCAAGATCATTATTGCCGTCTCCGACAAAAACCACCTCTTCACCCAGCGACTTATACATATCTACAATTCTTTCCTTGCGAAGAATCGACTTTATTTTCACTACCTTATTATCCTCAACCTCCGCTTCCGAATAGTATCCCAAACATCCTATTTTCTCTCCTAATGACTTGCACCAGCAGTCCAGGTTGCCTGTGACTATCACACATATATCACGATGAGCACGTATAAAATCAGAAATCTTAGGATACAATGAGACCTCTGAAAGAAGAGCTGATACCTCAGACACGGGAAGATGCCCCAGCATATTTACGCGCCGAATAAAGCTCTCAATAAACGGAATATTACCACTTACCGTCTCCTTCGTTAGCTTTTCAATTTCTTTCTCTACGGAGAAATGCCTTGAAATTATCGGAAGGGTTTCAGCCGCGGTAACTGTACCGTCCAGATCAAACAGGATTTTCATACAAAATTTCTTTACCAATTTTGGGTAATACAAAATTACACAAAAACTCTCATTTAAGTAATATTTGGATTAAAATAGCTCAATTTTGATTAAATTTGCGAAGTATATACGTAACCTTGATAAGGTAAAGTACTGAAATTTCAACATCACAGCAACAGAATGAATCCCGATGAAGAAACTCGCGACGGTTTTCTTGTAACCTCGCAACGAAAATCACTCTGGAATTGCCAGCTGAATCTTTTACGCGAATTATTGAGAATTTGCAGTAAATATAACCTTAAAGTTTTTGCAGATGCCGGAACACTGCTCGGCGCAGTCAGACACCACGGTTTTATACCCTGGGATGACGATATCGACGTCTGTATGCCACGCGAGGACTATGACAAACTTTGCCGGATCGCCCCGACGGAACTTCCATCACATTATTTTTTACAGAACATTTACACGGATTCCGCCTATCCCCACAGACACGGACAACTCAGAGATTCCACCACCACCTGTATAGATCTCAATGGCAAATACCCCAAATACAATTCTGGAATATTCATAGACATATTCATTCTTGAATCAGCGCCCAACACTTTCCGCCTGATAAACCGAATGGTACGTAAAGTCAAAGCCCGACAAAACCGACTTAAGATAGCGGGGAAAATCGGAAATATCCTTCCGTCATGGCTATATCCTTCTGAAAAAAGGATAAAATCCCTATTTGAAAAATACGAATCCACAATAAAAAGTTTCTCTAATCCTGCCAATAACTATGTCGGTGAGATTTCCCTGCATCTGCGCATGCATATTTTTAACCGTCAATTGTTTGAAAAAACGCTCTATATGCCGTTTGAGGATATGGAGATACCGGTGCCGGTGGGCTACGACGAGATACTGCGGCTGAACTATGGCGATTACATGACGCCGGTGAAAGCGCCGTCGGGCCACGGAAACCTTCTCTTCGATACCGAGCGGAGCTACCGCGACCGACCCGACCCTGCCACTCTCAACCGATTATAACAAACCAATCATAAATTTTCAAAATGAACACCAGACTTTCAGTTCTTGCCCTTCTGGCAATGTCGGCTACCGGTTTAGGAGCCGTCACTCCGCTCTGGATGCGCGATGTAAAGATCTCGCCCGACGGAAGCCAGATAGCCTTTACCTATAAAGGCGACATTTACAAAGTGGCCGCTACGTGCGGCACAGCCGTAAGGCTCACCTCGCTTCCGTCATACGAGTCGGCACCGGTATGGTCGCCCGACGGAAAAGAGATAGCGTTTGCAAGCGACCGCAACGGCGGCAGCGACGTTTTCGTGATGGACGCCAACGGCGGCACCGCACGTCAGCTCACATTCAATTCCGCGGCCGAAACCCCGCAGGCGTTTACCCCCGACGGTAAAAACGTGCTGTTCTCAGCCTCGATTCAGGATCCGGCTTCGAGCGCCCTCTTCCCCACCCTGCGCATGCCCGAACTCTACAGCGTGCCGACGGCGGGAGGACGCACGAGTCAGGTGCTTGGCACTCCCGCATTCAGCCTCGCATTCCTGCCCGACGGCAAATCATTCCTCTATGAGGACAACAAGGGTCTGGAAGATGTGTTCCGCAAGCACCACACCTCGTCTGTGACCCGCGACATCTGGCGTTACGACGCTTCCACCGGCAAGCACACCAATCTTACCGAGCGCGGCGGCGAGGACCGCAACCCCGTGCTCGGCACCGACGGCAAGACCGTCTACTTCCTTAGCGAGCGCAACGGAGGCACATTCAATGTCTATTCGATGGACATCAATTCCCCCAAGACCGTAAAGAAACTCACTGACTTCACCACCCATCCCGTGCGCTTCCTCTCGCAGGGAGCCAACGGCCTGACCGCCTTCACCTACGACGGCGAAATCTACACAATGGCCCCAGGCGCCAAACCCAAGAAGGTGAACATCAACGTAACCGTTGACGACGCTCAGCCTGTTAACGACATCCGCGTGACAAGCGCCGACGAAGCCGCTGTGTCACCCGACGGAAAGCAGGTGGCATTCATGCGCCGCGGAGAACTGTTCGTGACCTCGACAGAGCACAATTCCACCAAACAGGTAACCAATACGCCTGAAAACGAGAGCGACGTGGCATGGTCGCCCGACGGACGCACCGTCTACTACACTTCGGAGCGCGACGGAAACTATAATATCTACAAGGCCACAATAGCCCGTGAGGAGGACCCCAACTTCTCAAACGCCACAGTGGTGAAAGAGGAGCCGGTATTCCCCAAAGGCAAACTGGACCGCACCTGCCCCATGGTATCGCCCGACGGCAAGAAGCTCGCTTACATTCTTGACCGCAACAAACTGATGGTCCGCGACCTCAAGACAGGCTCGGAGAAGCAGCTCACCGACGGTTCAACTAACCCCACCCGCACCAAAGGCTTTGCCGCACGATGGTCGCCCGACAGCCGCTGGCTCGCCATCGACTTCAACGACCCCCGTCATATCCCCTACACCGACATCGCCATAATCAATGCCGAGACCGGTAAACTCACACGCATCACCGACAGCGGCTACTTCGACGAAGGCCCCCACTGGGTGCTCGACGGCAACGCAATCATATTCCTGACCGAACGCTACGGCATGCGCGCGCATGCATCGTGGGGCTCGCAGTACGATGTGATGATGACATTCCTCAACAAGGACGCTTACGACAAGTTCATGCTTTCCGAAGAAGATTACGCTCTTCAGAAAGAGCTTGAGAAAGCCAACAAGAAAAATGACAAGTCGGCCAAGTCAACCGGCAAAAAGGATGGCAAGAAAGATGCCGACAAATCAAAAGCAGAGGATGAGGACAAAGACGCCGTGAAACCCATCAAGATTGATTTCGACGGAATAGAGGACCGCACCGTGCGCCTCACGCCCGCCTCAACTTCCATTGCCGACGCCATCCTCAGCAAGGACGGCGAGACACTTTATTTCATTGCTGCTTTTGAAAACGACTATGACCTCTGGAAACGCAAACTCCGTAAATCCGACGACCTGAAGCGCGCCGCCTCCCTTGGAGCGCCCGGCAGCTTCGAGATGGACAAGGACGGCAATCTTTACGTGGTGGGACGCCAGGTGAAGAAAATCGACGGCAAGACCGAGAAGGTCACTCCGGTGAAATTCGCCGCTTCAATGAAGATGGATCCGGCCAAAGAACGCGAATACATGCTGCGTCACGTCTACAACGAGGAACGCGAGCGTTTCTACAACCCCAATCTTCACGGAGTGAACTGGGACAAGATGTATGCCGACTACGCCAAATTCCTCCCCCATATCAACAACAACTACGACTTCGCCAACCTCCTGAGCGAGCTGTTGGGTGAGCTGAACGTTTCACATACCGGCGGACGCTACGGAGGCTCTCCCGCCAAGACCGCCACATCGTCGCTCGGTCTGCTTTACGACCTCAATTATAAGGGCGACGGCCTCAAGGTGGCCGAGGTGTTAGAAAAAGGTCCGTTTGACAACGCATGGTCAACCATGAAACCCGGAGCCGTAATCACAGCCATAAACGGTGTGAAACTCACCGCCAAGGAAGACCCCTCGAAGATTCTCAACGAAATAGGCCGCGGCAAGACCCTCGTTACCTTCACCGCTCCCGGCTCCAATGCCTCGACCGAAGAAGTGATTCTCCCCATATCCTCCGGCGCGCAGAACAATCTTCTCTACGACCGCTGGGTTAAACAGCGCGAGCACCTTGTTGACTCCCTTTCAGGCGGCCGTCTGGGCTACGTTCACATCAAGGGTATGAACGACGCCTCATTCCGCCCCATCTATTCGAAGATAATGGGTAAATACAGCGACCGCGACGGTATTGTGATCGACACCCGCTGGAACGGCGGCGGCCGTATGCACGAGGATATCGAAGTGTTCTTCTCCGGCAAGAAATATCTGACGCAGGATGTTCATGGCGTGCCCACCTCATCCATGCCATCGCGCCGCTGGAACAAGCCCAGCATCATGGTGATCTGCGAGGCCAACTACAGCAACGCCCACGGCACACCCTGGGTCTACAAGCACCAGAACATCGGCAAACTCGTGGGAATGCCCGTACCCGGAACCATGACAAGCGTAAACTGGGTAACACTCCAGGATCCCTCGCTGGTGTTCGGAATTCCCGTGATAGGTTTCCGCACCGCCGAAGGCAACTATCTGGAGAATACGCAGCTTGAGCCCGACGTAAAAGTGGCACTCGACCCCGCCACTGTGGTCAAAGGCCAGGACGCTCAGATAGAAGCGGCCGTAAAGACCCTTCTTAACGACATAAACAGCAAGAAATAATGGCAGAAGTAGGCGATACCGTCCGCTACCTCAACGCAGTGGGCGGAGGACGCATAGCAAAAATCGAAGGCAAGATCGCATACGTTGACGAACCTGACGGCTTCACCACCCCCGTACTCCTGAAGGAGTGCGTGGTGGTGGCCACCAGGGCCGTCACCGAAAAGGCACTTGCAAAAGAAACTCCGGCAAGCTCCGACTCAGGAAAAAGCGCTGCTTCCAAACCGGGCCCTGACGCGGCAAACCAGGCTTACGATGAGCCTGAGATCGCCGTAGAGGAAGTTCCCGGAGGCGATTCCATCAATCTGCAGCTCGCATTCGAGCCGATAGATATCAAAAAGCTTTCCACCTCAGGATTCGAGACTTTTCTGGTCAACGATTCCAATTACTACATCTATTTCTCCTACTCATGGAAAGCCGGGGAAAAAGATGAGTGGCAGCTTCGCTACAGCGGCATCGTGGAGCCCAACATCCAGTTCCTTATCGAGGAGATTCCGGTAGAAGCCCTTGCGGAAATGGACCATATCTCTCTGCAGGCAGTGGCCTTCAAGCGCGACCGCGAGTTCGCACTGAAACCCGTGATCGATTTCCGGAAAAAGATTGACACCACCAAGTTCGCAAAGCTCCACTGTTTCGCCCCCACGGACTACTTCGAGAGCCAGGTAATGGCTTTCGATATTGTCAAGGACGACAAACCCGTGACCGAGAAGAAACCGGATGTCAAAGAGCTTGAAAAAGCCCTGAAGACAAAGAAAGCGGTCGATATGCGCCGCCGTCCGGTAGTAAAGAAAAAGGCACGTCAGCGTCAGGACGGCGATAAGCTCGTGGTTGATCTCCATATCCATGAACTGGTGGACAACACACGCGGAATGTCGAACGCCGACATGCTCAATCTGCAGATTGACGAATTTTCCAGAGTGATGGACGAGAATCTTCGCAACAAAGGACGAAAGATAATCTTCATCCATGGAAAAGGCGAAGGAGTGCTCCGCAACGCCATCATGAAGGAACTCAACCATCGTTACAAGGGTCACGACGTGCAGGACGCCTCGTTCCGTGAATACGGATTCGGCGCCACACAAGTGACAATTTAAGAGCTTGCTTCATACTACTGACATGATATTCTGTTTTTCCGGCAACGGCAACAGTCTTTGTGTGGCAAGAAGCCTCGGCAGAAAGCTCAACGAAGACATCACTCAAATCACCGCCTCCACTCCCGCCACGCTCGACGCGCGGGAATGGAGGCGCGTGGTATGGGTGTTTCCTGTCTACAGCTGGGGCATGCCGGCCCCAGTAAAGAGATTCATCCGCACCGTAAGTCTCGACGGACTCCCCTCCCGGGCCACACATCATCTGGTACTGACCTGCGGCGATGACACCGGTCTCGCCCACCGCACATGGCGCAATGCCGTGAAAAAACGCGGGTGGACGCCAAAAGGGAGCTATTCGGTGATTATGCCAAACACTTACGTGACGCTACCTGGTTTTGACACCGACAGCCAGGAGCTTACCGTTAGGAAACTCGACATGATGGATGATCGGGTGGAGCACATAGCGCGGTGCATCCGGCATGAAGCGAGGGTGGACGATGTGGTTCTGGGCAAATTCGCATGGCTTAAGACCCGCGTGCTCTATCCGCTGTTCATGGCGCTGCTCACCTCGTCGAAGCCATTTAGGGTGTCCGACAAATGTGTGAAATGCGGTCTGTGTGCCAAAGGATGCCCGATGGAAAACATCAGTCTGGATGCCGACGGCCTTCCCCGTTGGGGGCAGAACTGCGCCATGTGTCTGCGATGCCTGCACCGCTGCCCGGCGAAAGCGATTGATTACGGCCCCTTCACCCGAGGCAAAGGACGCTACCCGGGCCCCGATAAAGCTCTCATGGAGTACGATCCAGGAAGATAAACACCCCTATAGAAAAAGATAGCAGGCGGCGTGTCAAAATCACTTGATACGCCGCCTGCAGTTTTTTCTATTATTCGGTTTATGCCGGAACCATACTGCCGAATTTGCCTTCGAATTTATCGAGGATTTTAATCAGCTCCGGAGTGAGATAGGTCTTCGCCTTGCGGTAAATATCGAGAGGTACACCGAAAAGAGGTTCGGCTATGCTGCCGGCTATACATCCTATGGTATCACTGTCGCCGCCAATGGATATGGCGTTGCGCACGGCATCCTCGAAATCCGCGGCCTGCAATGCGCAGGAAATTGCCTGAGGCACGCTGTCCTGGCATGTGCCGCCGTTGCCACTTCCATCCATCCCGTCCCATGAATAACGACGCTGCAGGTCGCTCACCGGCACGGAGAGCTCATAACCATATTCCCGGCCTATCACCCGCTCTATTTCCCGGGCCTCGGCTCCATGACGGGCAAGGAAAACAGAATGGGCAACCGCTTTCGCGCCTTTTATTCCTTCGGGGTGATTGTGGGTGCAGCAGGCCGACTCTTCAGCCAGCTCGAGTGTGCGTTCAAGGCTGCCGGCCGCCCATCCCACGGGGCCCACACGCATTGCCGCTCCGTTGCCGCAACTGTTGTAAGGAGCCAGTATTTCCCCTTTGGCAGCCTCCGAGGCCCATGCCTCGAACATCGGGCCATAATTTCCCATGGGCGCGGGATACTCGGCCACATAACGGGCATACAGACGCGCCACCGATCCTCCGCGCAGAAGCCATTCGGCCGTGGCAAAGGTGAGAATACTATCATCGGTATAGCTCATCGCCGGAGTAAACAACTCGAAATCCTTCGTGTGGATATTGTCGAACTCATATATACTGCCCACAATATCGCCTATTATGCTTCCTATCATTTCAGAATGAATGCGTTTAATCCGTTTTTATACGGAGACGGTAAGCCCTGAGAAAAAGCGGCCGCAGGGCTGGCACAGGTACAGGCATAAAGCGGCCGTTTCAGAGGCGTGACCGTCACCGGCATCAGGAACGAGGAGAGCATTCGAGCAATCGGGCAGCCCGTCAAAGGACATGCCGAGAGCATCACAGCCCTCTCCCACCATGATATTTATAATACGCAATGCACCCGGAGTTTGTTCAAAACGGCTGTAATCTATCGGCGGAAGCGCACTATTCACATCGGCGCCCTCCCTGTCTGATACAGATATGAATGTATCGGGAATACTCCAGTGGGAAGTCACATCCTCTACAACGGAATCAAGCGAAGCCGGAGAGAAACCGGCAACAGGATAAAATCTCGCGCCGCAGGAGCGCGCGAGTTCCGTAGCCTCCTTATGGCTGACACTTACGAGAGCCACACGGCATCCGGCATCAATGAAAACTTTTACTACGGCACGGCATAACGGCCCAACCGTAGCAGCTGCCAATATTACAGTGCGCGGCGGGAAATCAACGGCAATCTTTCCTTTGGGAAGCGAACGGGAAGCGGCGGTCTTGGGCCGCACCGACAGCTTTCCGGCACGGTATTCCTCCATTTTCCGCTCAAGATAATTATCGGCCATCGGTATGCCTCCACTTTTTATGCCTTTACGTCGCCCTCGTCGGTGGCACGCTGCTCGGGAGTGGTGTGGTCGTGAGCCTTCTTGGGTGGCACACGGAGCTTCAAGGCATCGAATCCATTGCCATACACTCCGTTGACGTTAGCCTGGGTGATAAAAGCATTCTCGTCGATATTCTTTATGATACGGAATATGGTAACCGACTCAATCTTACGGCACATCACCAGAAGTATCTTCACGTCGCGGCGCGTATACCATCCCATTCCGTCTATTACGGTGCAGCCGCGGTTGGCCTTGTTGTTGATTTCAGTGGCAATCTTTTCCCAATGAGGCGAGAAGATGGTGAACTGCACCGCCTGGCGGCTGGTATTGATAATAAGGTCGGCCATATATGATACGATCACAAGCACCACAAAACCGTAGACCACCTTGTCAATCTGATGAAAAAGGATGAACGAGGAGGATATGATACACATATCGACATACAGCATCATTCGGCCTATCGTCACATTGGAATGTTTGGACACCATCGCGGCGATGATATCGGTTCCGCCCGTGCTGCCGTTGTGCGTGAAAGCCACACCTATGCCTATACCGCAGAGCATGCCTCCTATTATTATGTTCATGAAGGTCTGCTGCTGAACCATCGGCTCGGGGAAGAAAGGCTGAAGAAAACCGATGAAAAGCGAAATGCAGGTGGCGCCGAAAATGGTGCGTATCACAAACTGTTTTCCGACCGACCGGAAGGCTAGGGCGAGCAGGAAAAGGTTCATGGCATAGGAAGTGACCGCTACAGGAACTCCATAGCCGAACAATCGCTCCGTAATGAAATATACCAGCGTGCCGAAACCGGCCAAACCGCCTATCACCACTTTTTCGGGGAAGATAAACGCCGAAAAGCCGAAGGCATAAAGAAAAATACCGAACGCTATAAACAAATAGTCGCGCGAAGACATCCAGAGATTTCTGGTAGAGTATTTCATAAGCAAGAATGTGCTACGGCATCAGCCGGTATAAGGTTAACTTTATTCCGACACCCACAGGCAGTCACGGCTATACGCCTGAACCAACACGTCATATCTTCCGACATGGTAAATCCGGCTATACAGCTCGGTATCACAAAGGCCCCGGAAAGGAACAGCCTGCGGTGTCTTTTACATCGCAAAGTTACGCGATAGGCATATTTCCTCAAAACATTTTCAAATAATTTTGATTAACTTTGAGCCTGATTTCGCAACCATTCCATCAATGCGATTATGAAACTGAACTTTATCACAAAAGCACTCGCCGCATGCGCCTTTCTATGGGGCGCAGCCCCTGCCGCTACATCCCAGAACTTTGTGGATTTCGGCCCTGCCGAAAAATTTATAGAGCCTGAAATCCACGTGCTGGCCGGCTCGTCGTCGGTCACCCAGAATTACCGTTCGTGCTTTCCCGAAATAAAAGACCTCAACATCAACATGGGTTTCTCGGGCGGTATAGGAGGAAGCGCTGTTTTCGGCCTGTCAAACTTCCTCGGACTCGGCACCTCGCTCGACATAATGGTTAACAACTACAATGTGGATATGGCTGTGGTAGGCCCGAACAACCTGAGCGTAAGCTCCCTGTTCATCAACAACCGCGCTTACTATCTGAATATCCCCGTTTTCGTAAGCTTCCGCTTCAATCCCATGCGCAGCATGCGCTGGATTCTCAACGCCGGAATCTATTACGGGTTCGGTTTTGCTGGCTACCAGCACCGCCAGACATACCGGGCCGAGCTCAACGACCTCAACCAGCTCGTGCCTCAAAGCGAAAAAGTCGAGACAGATTACTTCCACTCCCCCTCGACATTCCTGAGCCGCTTCCATCGCGGCGATATCGGCCTGCATCTTGCAACCGACCTTCATTTCGGTCCCCATCTCACAGTGGGAGCACGGTTCCAGATCGGCATGAAGAACACTGCCGAGCAGATAGGAGTGAAGAATCCCAATATTCATAATTATTCCGTACATGCAATGCTGGGCTATCGCTTCTGAGAGGGCCCCGCTATCGCAACCATAACAACAATCAGAAATAAGATGAAAGAAATAGTTTTGAGTGGAATACGCGCCACAGGCAATCTCCACTTAGGCAATTATTACGGCGCCCTGCGCAACTTCGTGAGAATGCAGGACGATCCCGCTTACGACAACATGTTTTTCGTGGCCGACCTCCACGCCCTGACCACAAATCCCGATCCCGAACAGCTCCACGCCAACGTTAAGAATATTCTCGCCGAATACCTTGCGGCCGGACTTGACCCTGAGAAATCCACTATTTTCATTCAGAGCGACGTACCCGAAATTTCGGAACTGTATCTGCTGCTGAACATGCATGTGGGCATCGGCGAACTGATGCGCACCGCCTCGTTCAAGGACAAGGCACGCAAGGCCCTGGGCATAAAGAGCGACAGTGACGACATAGAGAAGGAAATAATAGGCACCGATTCAAACAAGCGCGTGAACGCAGGCCTGCTCACCTACCCCACCCTCATGGCTGTGGATATCCTTATCCAGAAAGCCCACAAGGTGCCCGTGGGAAAAGACCAGGAACAGCATCTGGAGCTTACACGCCGATTCGCACGCCGATTCAACTCCTTCTATGGCGTAGAGCTTTTCCCCGAACCCCAGAACTTCAACTTCGGCGCTAATGCCGTGAAAGTTCCCGGCCTTGACGGCTCGGGCAAGATGGGCAAGAGCGAAGGCAACTGCATCTATCTCATAGACGACGAGAAGACTCTGCGCAAAAAGGTGATGCGTGCCGTAACCGACGAAGGTCCCAAGACGCCCAACCAGCCCGTGAGCCAGTCGGTGGAAAACATTTTCACACTGATGGACCTTGCCTGCGCCCCCGATGTAGTGAAACATTACCGCGATGCATACGCCGACTGCTCCATACGCTACGGCGACATGAAGAAGCAGCTCGCCGAGGACCTGCTGAAAATCACCCTTCCCATCCGTGAGCGCATCCTCGACATCCAGAACGACGACGCCTACCTGGCGCGTGCCGTGAAAATAGGCGCCGAGCGCGCACGTGAACGCGCAGCCGCAACCCTTGCCGAGGCCCGCGAAATCATGGGCATACGTAAGTTTTATTGACCCGGAATCCCGATACCATAAAGAGGCGGTGTGTAAGAAATACGTGTCATTCTTACACACCGCCTTTTATCATCGCGCGCTAAGCCGGAAAGGCTTAGACACAGTTCCCCAATATTTGTTAACGCTGGGGTCGCATATCTCTGAGTGATTT
>OLWA01000319.1_pt1 | contig 62702 bp, 57 predicted proteins | sample 1673251 | NCBI WGS metagenome assembly OLWA01 (sample SAMEA3178937, study PRJEB25190) | human gut metagenome | biome: human gut; feature: human-associated habitat; material: faeces | place: Austria | collected 2013 | reverse complement strand
CGTTACAACAATTCAAACAGTTACTACTATTAGTTTACCAAACGATGAAATGAAAGGTAGATTAATTGGTAGAGAAGGAAGAAACATTAGAACAATTGAAGCAGTTACAGGAGTCGATTTATTAATTGATGATACCCCTGAAGCAATTTCAATATCATCTTTCGATCCTTTCCGTAGAGAAATAGCTAAACAAACAATTGGAACCTTAGTTAAAGATGGTCGTATTCATCCAACCAGAATTGAAGAAATTTATGATAAAATATGTAAGGATATGAACGCAAGAATTACAGAAATTGGAAATGATACCATTAGAGAACTAGGATTAACTAGAATGGATTCAGAATTAGTTAAAACAATTGGAAAATTAAACTTTAGAACAAGTTATGGTCAAAATGCTTTGCAACATTCAAAAGAGGTTTCATACCTTTGTGGAATTATGGCTGCTGAGCTTGGCGAAAACGTTAACCTTGCTAAAAGAGCAGGACTTTTACATGATATAGGAAAAGCCATTGATTTCGAAATGGAAGGATCACATGTTGAAATCGGAGCAGATCTTGCTAAAAAGTATGGTGAAAATGAAGTAGTAATTAACGCTATTGAATCTCATCATGGAGATAAAGAAGCAAAAAATATTATATCAGTTTTAGTATCAATTGCTGATACAATGTCTGCATCACGTCCTGGTGCTAGAAACGATACTATGGAAAACTATATCAAGAGACTAGAAGAACTAGAAACAATCGGTAATAGTTTTGAAGGTGTTGATAAAACATTCGCAATGCAAGCAGGTCGTGAACTTAGAGTTATTGTAAAACCAGATAAAGTTGATGATTTAACATCGTTTAAGATTGCTAGAGAAATTAAAGAAAGAATTGAATCTGAAATGCAATACCCAGGTACAATTAAAATAACTGTAATTAGAGAAACAAGAGCTCAAGAAGAAGCAAAATAACCTGCTTCTTTTTTTATATTAAATTTTTGCAATAAAAAATATCCAAACACTGGATATCTTACTTAGCAGCTTTCTTAAAAACTCTAGCTTCTCTTGCTGTTAATCTAACCTTAACACCATTGATTGTATAAGTTTGTAAGTTAGGTTTTTGTTTACTATTAGTTTTATTATTAGCATGAGAGCTTAATTTAATAGATAAAGGTTTTTTGCTTGAAATATTTTTAGCCATTTTCTTTCCTCCTTAATTAAAATCTTCATTGATTTTATCATAATATCTTAAATAAAGTCAATGTTTTTAGGACATTTTGTTTATTTAAATGATATAATATCCTTAGAGAGGTGCATATGAAAGAAATAATATCAATTAAAACTGACTATAATGTTTTATCAAGTATGATTAAATTACCAGATCTTTTTTCATATGCTGTAACAAACAATATTAACACATTAGGTATTGTTGATGATAATCTTTGCTATGTTGCTGAATTCTTAAAACTATGTCAAAAATACAATATTAAACCAGTTATTGGTTTAGAAGTTAATTATCAAAATCATAAAATATATTTATATGCTAAAAATGAACAAGGCTATAAAGAACTTCTTAAAATAAATACCTATATAATTGAAAATGAATTTAATAAGGATTTATTAACTAATGATATATTAACAATTATCCCATTTAAATCAAAAGAATTATTAAAAGAAATACCTAATTCCTATATTGGTTATCAAACTGAAGAAGAAAAGAATGAAGCATTAAAATTAACTCCAAACATTGTTTACTTTAATTTAACATTATCTCTAACTAAAGAAAATACTAAATACTTAAATTATTTAAATATGATTAAAGAAAATAAAACATATGCGAGTTACAATGACATTGATTATAGTCATTACTATTTAAAAATAGAGGATATTCATGATTTTACTTCCCAAATTGATATCAAAATAACCTATAGTAAAAATTTAATTCCTCATTACGATGATACAATCGAAAACAGTTACAATTTTCTAGAAGCCCTTGCCATCAAAGGATTAACAAAAAGATTAAATGGTAATATACCAGAAAATTACAAAAAAAGATTAATGTATGAATTAAAAGTTATTAAAAGTATGAACTATGTTGATTATTTTCTAATTGTCTATGACTACGTTAAATACGCTATCAAAAATAATATATATGTCGGTCCCGGAAGAGGCTCAGCCGTAGGCTCACTTGTTACTTATAGCTTAGGAATAACATCTATTGATCCTTTAAAATATAATCTTCTATTTGAAAGATTTTTAAATCCTGAACGTATCACTATGCCTGATATTGATATTGACTTTGATGCTACTAAAAGAGAAGAAATAATTGCTTATGTTAAAGAAAGATATGGTAAAGAAAATGTTATGCCCGTAATGACTTATGGAACATTAACTACTAAAGCAGCTTTATTATCTGTAAGCAAAATATTAGATGTTGATATTTCCATCCTAAATAAATATATCGATCCTAAAAAAACATTAAAAGAAAATCTAACTAAGGATTTAATTAAAATTCTTAACAATAATAAAGATATTAAAGAAGTTTATTATGTTGCTATGAAAATAGAAGGAATCAAAAAACATATTAGTACTAATGCAGCTGGTGTAGTAATATGCAAAGAAAATTTAGATAATGTAATTCCTATAATTAAAAATGGTGATAATTATTTAGCTGGATTTACAAAAGATTATCTAGAAGATATTGGCCTTTTAAAAATGGACTTTCTTGCTATTAAAAATTTAACAACAATTTCTGATATTTTAAATGATATACCTGAAAAAATAAATTTAAATAATATCGATTTAAATGATGAAGCAGTTTATAAAATGTTTAGTGAAGCTAAAACAGATGGTATCTTCCAGTTTGAAAGTTTAGGTATGAAAAATTTACTTCTTAAAATTAAACCAACCAATTTTAAAGATATAATTGTATCACTTGCGTTAATTCGTCCTGGCGCAAACGCCGAAATAGATTCTTATGCTAAAAGAAAAAATGGAAAAGAAGAAATAACTTATATTGATGATTCATTATCTGATATTTTAAAAGATACATATGGAATAATTGTTTATCAAGAACAAATAATGCAAATCTTAAGATTAGTAGCGTCATATTCCTTTAGTGAAGCCGACTTAATAAGAAGAGCAATTTCTAAAAAGAATGAACAAATTATTTTATCCGAAAAATCTAATTTCATAGAGAGAGCCATTAAAAACGGATATACCAAAGAAAAAAGTACTGAAATATTTGATTTAATAATAAAGTTTGCTGAATATGGATTTAATAAATCCCACTCCGTAGGATATGCTCTAATTGCTTACCAAATGATGTACTTAAAATGTCATTATATGCCATACTTTTATAAAACTCTTTTAAATGACAGCCTTTCTTCAAGCAAAAAAACTAAAGAATATATTGATATATTAAAAAGCAATGATATTAAAGTTATTAAGCCATCAATTAATTTAAGTACGGATAAATATATATTTGATGATGGAGTTATAATGCCACTAACTTCTATTAAAGATATAACCAAAGATATCGCATTAGAAATATCAAAAAATGCTCCATACAATGACTTTTATGATTTCATAAGTTCTATCTATCACTTAAAATTAAAACAGGGAATAATCGAAAATTTAATATATGCTGGGGCTTTAGATTGTTTTCATGAAACCAAACAAACCTTAATTAACAATATAAGTTCAGCGTTAATCTATTCTGAATTAATAAATGAATTAGATAAAACATTAATTAATAAACCTATTATAGAAACATTCCCTGAATATGATAAAACATTACTGATGCAAAAAGAGTACGAATTATATGGCTTTTATATTTCCAATCATCCAGCTAGTAAGTATATATGTCCAAAATCAAAAGATCTTTCAAAATATTTTGATAAATTTATTGAAGTTACTGTTCTAATAGAAAATATAAAATCAATTAAAACCAAAAAAGGAGATAATATGGCCTTTTTAGATTTATCAGATGATACAGGAAAGATTTCATGTACTGTTTTTCCTAAAAAAACATCATACTTAAACGAACTAAAAATAGGGGATATAGTAAAAATTAAAGGTCAAGTTCAAAAAAGATTAGACAAATATCAAATAATTTTAGAAAATTTAACAAAAATTTCATAAAATGTATTGATAAATAAAAAAATATTGCATATAATAATATTATCTAGAAGATATGAAGCATGTTCATAATTAATGATTTTGCATATTTTAATTAAAGTTTAAAATATGCATAAAAAATATTATTAATTATTTTTTACAAAGTAAGTTTGTGAAAGCTATAATAATTAATAAATATTAATTAATTCGGGGTGTGCTTTTGGTAGTAAAGAAATTGCATAAATTGCAATCTTATCTACGCTAGATATAACTATAGTTAAGAAGAAAGAAAACTTCAAAAGATAAGTAATCGCCATGAATACTGATAATATTCTTGTAAATTTAATAATAGTTTTTAAAAGAAACCAATTATTAAAGTTTGTGATTATTCTTAAAACTAGGACTAATTATTTTATCAGAGTAATTAGTTTTTTTAAACATTTAATTAGCACTCATACTTGACAAGTGCTAAAAAAGTGATATAATACATAATGTATATGGAAAATATACATAATTAAAAAGGAGGGGTATTTATGAATATGGAAAATCCATTTGGGGAAAGCTTACAAAATCCTTTAGAAAAATATGGTAGAGATATAACAAAAGCCGTTAAAGATGGCAAAGTTGATCCCGTAATTGGAAGAGATGAAGAAGTTCGAAGTATAACTAGAATTTTATCTCGTAAAACTAAAAACAATCCAGTATTAATTGGTGAACCCGGTGTTGGTAAAACTGCTATCGTTGAAGGACTTGCTCAAAGAATTGTTAAAGGCGATGTGCCAAATAGTTTAAAAAATAAAACAATTTGGGAATTAGATATGGGAGCATTAATTGCTGGTGCTAAATATCGTGGTGAATTTGAAGAAAGATTAAAAGCCGTCCTAAAAGAAATTAAAGATTCTAATGGCGAAATTATCTTGTTTATTGATGAAATTCACATGATTGTAGGTGCTGGTGCCTTAGAGGGAGCAATGGATGCTGGTAACATGTTAAAACCAATGCTTGCTAGAGGTGAAATCTTGTGTATAGGTGCAACAACCTTAAACGAATATCGTAAATACATTGAAAAAGATGGTGCTTTAGAAAGACGTTTCCAAAAAGTTATTGTACAAGAGCCAAGCGTTTTAGATACAATTACCATCCTTCGTGGACTAAAAGAAAGATTTGAAGTTCATCATGGAGTTAATATTAAAGATAGAGCACTTATAGCTGCTGCTAATCTTTCAAATAGATATATCACTGATCGTTTCTTACCAGATAAAGCCATTGATTTAATTGATGAAGCCTGTGCTACAATTAAAGTTCAAATGGACTCTGTTCCAACTGAATTAGATACATTAACTAGAAAAATTATGCGTTTAGAAATTGAAAAACAAGCTCTAAAGAAAGAAAAAGATGAATTAAGCAAAAAGAGAGTAGAAGAAATAGATAATGATTTAGTTAAATTAAAAGAAGATGAATCTCGTCTAAGAAATGATTGGGAAAGAGAAAAATCTATTAACGATCAAATTAAATCTAAAAAAGAAGAAATCTCACGTGCTAACTTTAAACTAGAACAAGCCGAAAACACCTATGATTTAGAAACAGCCGCTAGATTAAGACATGGAACTATTCCAAAACTTGAAAAAGAATTAGAAGAATTAAATAAACAAAATAAGAATGAAATCTTATCAGATACAGTTGATGAAGAAGATATCGCTAAAATAATTTCTAATTGGACCAAAATTCCAATAAGTAAATTAGTTGGTGGTGAAAGAGAAAAAATAATTCATTTAGAAGAAAATATGAAAAAACGTGTTAAAGGTCAAGATGAAGCATTAAAATTAGTAAGTGAAGCAATAATCCGTTCAAGAGCTGGAATTAAAGATCCAAATAGACCAATTGGTTCATTTATCTTCTTAGGCCCAACAGGTGTTGGTAAAACTGAAGTTGCTAAGACTCTTGCCTACGAATTATTTGATGATGAAAGACATATTATTCGTATTGATATGAGTGAATATATGGAAAGTCATTCAGTATCACGTTTAGTTGGAGCGCCTCCTGGATACGTTGGATACGATGAAGGTGGTCAATTAACTGAAGCAGTAAGACGTAATCCTTATAGTATTGTCCTATTTGATGAAATTGAAAAAGCTCATAAAGACGTCTTTAATATCTTATTACAAATCTTAGATGATGGACGAATTACTGATTCTCAAGGAAGAACCGTAGATTTTAAAAATACTATCATTATCATGACTTCAAATTTAGGTAGTGAATTCATTTTAGAAAACGTTCCAGATAAGGATAAATTAGTAATGGATGAATTAAAACGAACATTTAAGCCAGAATTTATCAATCGTATAGATGAAATAATTATGTTTAAATCACTAGATAAAAAGACAGTTTATGAAATATTAGATAAAATTATAAGTGATATTGAAAAACGTTTAGACGATAAAAAAATAAAACTTAATTTAACAAGTGCTGCTAAAGACTACATTATTAATAATTCTTTTGATGAAAAATATGGTGCAAGACCAATTAAAAGATTTGTTTCAAGAAATTTAGAAACCTTACTTGCAACCGAAATAATAAATGATAATATTAAATTTGGTGAAACAGTTAATATTGATGTTAAAGATGATCATTTAATTATAAAATAAAAAAATTAAACTAGCTATCAAAATGGCTAGTTTTTTGTATTCAAATATCTTGAACTTATAAATCTATTTTGTTATAATTTTAAGAGAATAGAAGGTAGTGATTTTGTGAATATTGATAATTATGAAGATTATTTTAAATATAAGATTAAGACTGTATATCAGTATTCAATCTTACTTTCCAAAATTTTAGGCATTGAAAAAAATAAATTTTGGCATAAGAAAAAAGATATTGAAGATAGTTTAAACTACATTATAAACGATTATTTTTCCAAATTAACTAATCATATAGATAAAGATTTAGTAATGTGTTTCATTAACAACAAAGAAATTTCAAAATATAACATCGATAGGGAACTTTATAGTGTTATAACATATTTTATTGATAAACAAAGAGCATTTGAAATAAAAGTGTACGAAAAAGAAATAATTCTTTGTGCAATTGTTATTCATATCGCAAATAACATTGATATATCAACAAGTCCTTACACAATTAATAACGTGAATTATAAAACCATACTTTTAAATCATTTAGAAAAGTTTAATAAAATATCATTTATAAACATTATAGATGATGGTAAGAAGAATACCAACATATTATTAGAATTAATAAAAACGAATGTTAGAAAAGAAAGAAAAATATATGAATTATTAAATAGTAATATTTCATTCAATAAGTATATTGATATTTCAAAAGAAAATAATTACTACATAACACAGTATAACTATTCAGTACCTGGTTTAAAAGAAATTAATAGTGGAGCAGTATCTTACATTTTTGACAAAGATAATTATGATAATAAATTTACCATTATTAGTGCCGAATTAGTTGTAGTAACTTTAATGAAATTGTTATCCGTAAGAAAATTTAATAAAATATTCTTTATACCAATTAAAGAAAAATTCTTAAAAGATGACCAATCAATTAATAAAATTAAAAACTTAAACAAAAATAAATACTTAAATAAACATATCATTTTATTAATAAATTATGACGATATTAATGATGAAATAAAGAAAAAATTAAATAATAATAAATTAAATTATTTTATCTATGCTAGTAAAAATACTATAATTAATGAAATAGATAATAAAGAAAGATATTTAATTAGTAAGGATTATTATTCTAATCATAAAGAAGTAATAGATGAAAAAATAAAAGAAAAAGTGGAAATAATCATAGAAGCATTTGATGGTTTAGTATTAGACCGTAATATTGCTGAAGAAAGTTAGGAGAATGAAATATGAGCGTAAGTACAAATAGTGATTTTTTTCTTGAATTTATGGAACCTTTAATAGGTGGAATTTGGGATTTAATAAAAGGAATAGGCAATGCCTTAATTAGAATATTTAATATAGCTAACTACATTGATATTATTAATAATCATAGTGGAGTAAGTCCTCTAATAGTTGCAATATCAATTATTAGTTTATTAATTCTTTTTGGATTAATTGGATTTTTAATATATCGTTTAATTAGAAGATTAATAAGATTTAGACATAATATTCATCATCAAGAAACATTAGTTGATGAAATTGAAAGTTTAAATAACGACGTTGCAAAACTTCGTGCTGAAAATGAAAGATTCAAAGAAATGGCAAATGAAGCTAATAATGAAGAAGTTGAATATGATGAAAATGGTAACGTTATTAGCAAAGCAAATGATAGTAGATTCTATAAATTAACTAAAATTGATGAAGAGTACGCTAATTTTGTTAAGCCAGAATTAAACGAAACTATTTCATTAGATGCGTTATGTGAACAATTTAGAAATTATGCTGCTAGTAGATTACATCTTTACTATGATATAAACTTAATTAGATTATTTGTAAGTGCGTTTGCATCAAATAGATTAATTATTTTACAAGGTATTTCTGGTACAGGTAAAACATCACTTGCATATGCATGGGGATACTTTGTTAAAAATGAAAGTACTATTGCATCAGTACAACCATCATGGAGAGATAGTACTGAAATTTATGGTTATTTCAACGAATTTACCAAAAGATTTAATGAAACTCAAGTTCTTGCTAAAATGTATGAAGCAAGATATAATCCAAAAATTTATTTAACAGTTCTAGATGAAATGAACATTTCACGTGTTGAATACTACTTTGCCGAAATGCTTTCAGTTTTAGAACTTCCTTCAACTGACGAATGGATAATTAGTTTAGTACCAAATGCTTGGCCAAACGATCCAAAATTATTAGAAGAAGGAAGATTTAGAATTCCAAATAATATGTGGTATTGCGGTACAATTAATAACGATGACTCAACATTTATGGTAACTGATAAAGTTTACGACCGTGCTTTACCAATTAACATTGATAATAAAAGTGTTGCGTTTGAAGCACCAGATACAGAGCCTCTAGATATAACAGCTGAATATTTTGAAAGCTTATTTAAAAAAGCATGGGTAGATCATCCTCTATCAGACGAAGTTTTAGCAAAAATTAACAAAATGGATGAATATGTAATTAACCATTTCCGTATGGCATTTGGTAACCGTATTTTAAAACAAATTAAAGATTACGTTCCTGTATTTGTTGCTTGCGGTGGTGATGAAATGGTAGCAGTTGATTATCTTATCGCTAACAAAATCTTAAGAAAATTCAACCAATTAAACTTAGCCTATATTAGAGGGGAAATAGATGGATTTAAAGCATTCTTAGATGAAACATTTGGACAAGATGTCATGAAAGAATGTAAAGATTTCCTAGATAGATTAAAGAAACAAATGTAAATATAAAGAAAGAAGGATAATTTATGAACAATGAAATTGGACTATTGGTACAAGATTTACCTCAAGAGGATGCTGATAGATATATAAAAGAAACCAAATCAAGTTTTGATGCAAAACATAATATCCAAGAAATTGAAATAGATTATTCCTGGGTAGATACAATTGAAGAGGCAATTCCTGCTATAGATAATATTATCAGGAATCCTCGTAGATTTATCGTTTCTGAAGAAGATGTTGTAAGAATTGAAAAAACCAAAAAAATATCTTTAGAATCAATTAAAGATTTAGCAGTTCATACCAACTATATTCAAGAAGTAGATGATGACGGCTTTGTTAAACCAATAAAATTACTTAACATCTTCAAAGAAGAAACAATAGACCTATATGAAAATAGATTTATATATACCTTAATTACAACCTTAAATCGTTTTGTAGAAGAACAATTAACATATAAAGAACAATCAGCTAATAATACAAACGAAAAGAAATTAAACTATAATTCTGAAACATTTTATGATGATCAAAATATATCATTAAAATTAGAAGTAACAGCCAAAAAAAATGTTGAAGTAAAAACCGATGAAAAAGAACTTCGTGATCGTGAAGAAAAAATTGAACATATTAAAAATGTTCTTGAAGACTTTATGTCTAGTAAATTTATGAAGATGATGAAAGGTGCAACAATTGTTAGAAGTCCTATTAGAAAAACAAACGTTATCTTAAAAGATTATAACTTTGTAACTGCCTTACATTTGTGGGAAACAATTGAAGATTTTGAAATAAATAGTCCTGTTAAAGAGAAAAAAGAAGAAACAGATTTATCAACACCTTCAATGAAACATAACCTAGATTTAACATCATTCTTAAATTATTGTATTTTAAATGATACAGTTTCCAAAAGAGGAAGCGTATTACCTCTACAAAATATAGATATAGTTGATGCGGTTTACGAATATGCTAGTAAATTTGATATTGATGAAAAAGAATTAAGAAAAAATATTGAAAGTAAGATTACAGCTGCAACTGAATATAAAAATGCAGAAAAAGATAATGCTAGAAAAGCATATAAAAGCTTTATTGATAATCATAACTCAAGATTTAATAAAGCAGTAAATTTATTTAAATAAAGGAGGTCTATATGAAAAAGAAAAAACAAGATGAAAAAGTAAAATTAAACAAAACAAATAAACAAAAAGAAAATCCAATAAAAGACTTTCCCGGTAAAGAAATAGATTTAACAAAATTTAATTTATTAAGTGATAAAGCTCAATATGATGAAATAAAAAAAGTATTAGAAGATATTTATAAAGATAATTTAAAAGTAAATAGAAAACATGTCATGAAAGTAATTTCTTTGACATTATCTACTGCTGATGATTACACCTATTTACCTCATAACTTAAAAGTTTCAAAACAAAAATTAACTTTAAAATTTGAAGTAGCCGATAAAAAAGGTGTCGGAATGGGATTAATCTTACTCGCATTTTGGGGGTTAATATTTTCTATTGTAGGAGCATCATATGCAGGTGTATATTATTGGAGTATTAAAGATTTAAATAAAGATATTGATGGCGATGGAATTGCCGATATTAATATTGATATTGATGGTGATAAAAAAGCTGATATTAATATTGATACAGATAAAGATAATAAACCAAATTTAAATATAGATTATAAAGGTAATCGAAAATCAATGTTTAATATTGATTACGATGGCGATGGAAAACCAGATTACAATTTAGTAACAGATGTAACTCAAGAAGGTGTTGTTTGTGAAATAAATTGTGATATAAATGGTGACGGTTGGCCAGATTTAAACATTGACATCGATGGCGATGGAAAACCAGATTTAGATATTGATACTAATAATGATGGAATACCAGACATGAACTTGGACGTTGATGGTGACAACAAATGTGATATCATGTGTGATACCGATGGTGATGGAAAACCAGATCAAAATCTAATTGAATCACCAATTGGTGGTGGAAAGCATAATGGTTCATCAACTACGACTGGTACACCAGATACCGACCAAGAAACAGCATCATTAATTTTAAGATTTGTTGATGGAGAAACATTAAGTATAGAAGGAATTATGCCAGATGATCAACCTAATTATGAAGTTATAAGACCATATAAGACATTTACAGTTGAAAATTTATCAAACGTTGACTTAACATATTCTATAATAATGCAAGTTGGATTAAATACTTTTACAACTAATAACTTTAAATATAAGTTAGATGCAACCAATGGTGTACAAAGCTTTGGATACACAGTTGCCCCTAAAGTAAATTCATATCTTGTTAAAGATGTTAGAATAGCTAAGAAAACAACACAAAGATATCGTGTAACATTTAATTTAGAAGGAACTAATTCTCCTCAAAATGAAGATCAAGGTAAACAATTTACAGCAACATTTAAAATAGAAGTACCACAATAGAGAGTACTTCTATTTTTTCTTTATTTTTTTATAGATTTTGTGTAAAATCATATTATGGAGGATAAAGTATATGAATGAAATTTATTATTACTTTCTATTATTTTTAATTTATTCTTTTATTGGATGGCTTATTGAAGTAATAGGAAAATTAATCGAAAAACATAAATTTATAAATAGAGGCTTTTTAATAGGTCCAATATGTCCAATTTATGGTCATGGTTGTATTTTAATGATTTTAACATTAAGTAGATATAAAGATAATCCTTTAACATTATTTATATATGCAATATTTATTTGTTCACTACTTGAATATTTTACTAGTTATTTTATGGAAAAAATATTTAAAGCAAGATGGTGGGATTATTCAACTAAAAGATTCAATTTAAATGGTCGTATTTGTGCTGAAACAATGATTCCATTTGGAATTCTAGGAACATTAGTAATATGTGTTATTAATCCTATATTCGAATATCTACTAAATTTATTTAACTTTGAAACAATTAAAATAACAGCGATAGTTTTATTTATAATATATATAATTGATTATACTATTTCTTTAATAATTATGTTTGGTTTCAAAGGTACCCTTAAAACTGTTGAAAAAGATGGTACAGAAGAAATAACTAAAAAAGTGAAAAAAATACTTATTAATAAGAACGTACTATATAAACGTTTAGTAGAAGCTTTCCCCAATTTCATGAATCCGAAAGAAAGACTATTATTAATTAAAGCTAGAGTTGAAAAAGAACTAAAAAAATATATCAAAAAAGATAAAAAATAACTTGAAATAGATATATTAATTTGATAATATATAAATGGCTAAAAAGCCGAAAAAATGTACTTAAACAGACTGAGTTATCTAGTGGCCATGGGTTGATAACAAAGGAAGAAGTTTAAGGGTAAATAACGAAAGGAATGATTTAAATGGCAGTAGTATCAATGAGCTACTTATTAGAAGCTGGTGTTCATTTCGGACATCAAACAAAAAGATGGAATCCTAAAATGAAGGAATACATTTTTACAGCAAGAGATGATATTTATATTATCGATTTAGAAAAAACAGCTGCATGTATAGAAAATGCTTATGCTGAAATTAAGAAAATTGCTGAAAATGGTGGAACTTTCTTATTTGTAGGAACAAAAAAACAAGCAAATGAGGCTGCAAAAGAAGAAGCAGAAAGAAGTAATTCATATTATGTAATTGAAAGATGGTTAGGTGGAACATTAACTAACTTTAGAACAATTAGAAAGAGAATTAAGAGATTAGAAGAAATCGAAAAAATGGAAGCTGATGGAACATTTGAAATGTTACCTAAAAAAGAAGTTATCGGTCTTAAAAAAGAATATGATAAATTAAATGCCGTATTATGTGGTATTCGTAACATGGAAAAATTACCAAGTGCATTAATTATTGTAGATCCTAAGAAAGAAATTAATGCAATTCGTGAAGCAAGAAAATTAAATATTCCAGTATTTGGTATTGTAGATACAAACTGTGATCCAGATGATGTTGATTTCGTAATTCCAGGTAACGACGATGCTGTAAGAAGTGTTAAAGTTATGTTAGGAGTATTAACAAACGCTATTTGTGAAGCAAGAGGTTTAGAATTAGTTGACTATGTAACTGAAGAAGAAAAACCTAAAAAAGATGGAAAATCTGCTAAAACTGTAAAAGAAGTATTCGTTGAATCATTAGATAATGAAAAAACAAAAGCAGAAATCAAAGAAGAAAAACAAACTGAAGATGAAGATTTAACTATTAAAACTTTAACTGAATTAAAAGAGTTAGCTAAAAAAAGAGGAGTTAAAGGATATTCTTCAATGAAAAAAGAAGAATTATTACAAGCTTTAAAATAGGAGGAAATAATAATGGTAGATGCTAAAACTGTAGCTGAATTAAGAGCTAAAACAGGTGCTGGAATGATGGATTGTAAAAAAGCATTATCTGAAACAAATGGAGATATTAATGCTGCAATCGATTATTTAAGAGAAAAAGGAATTGCTAAAGCAGCTAAAAAAGAATCAAGAATTGCTGCTGAAGGACTTGCTAATGTATATATTAATGGTAACAAAGCTGTTATATTAGAAGTTAATAGTGAAACAGACTTTGTTAGTAAAAATGAAGAATTTACTTCTATGTTAGATACAATTGGTAATACTATTTTAAATAGTAATGCTAAAACTGTAGAAGAAGCATTAGAACTTCCTTGTGAAGAAGGAACTATTAAAGATTTAATTATTGCTAAAACTGCTAAAATTGGTGAAAAATTATCTTTAAGAAGAATTGAAGTTGTAGAAAAAACAGATGATGAAACATTCGGAAGTTACCTACATATGGGTGGAAAAATTGCTGTATTAACTGTACTTACTGGAGCAAACGAAGAAGTTGCCAAAGACGTTGCAATGCAAGCAGCAGCTATGAAACCTGAATTTGTTAGAGAAGATGAAATCCCAACGGATAGAGTTGAAAAAGAAAGAGCAATCTTTAAAGAACAAGCTATGAACGAAGGAAAACCTGCTGAAATAGCTGAAAAAATGGTTGAAGGAAGATTAAAGAAATTCTTTAAAGAAATTTGTTTAGTATCTCAAAGCTTCATTAAAAATGGAGATATTGATGTAGCTACTTATGTTAAAAATAATGGTGGCGAAGTTAAATCTATGATTAGATACGAAGTAGGCGAAGGTATGGAAAAGAGAAACGATAACTTTGCTGAAGAAGTAATGAATCAAGTTAAGTAGTCAAAAGAATGTCAAAAGCATTCTTTTTTTATTCTTTAAATGTTAAAATAAAAATGAAAGTAGTTGAAGAATATGAAAGAAGCAATTGAAGAAGCAAGAAAAACAATGAATTTAAATTATGGTGGACCATTTGGTGCAATGATTACCAAAGATAATAAAATTATCGCTATAGCATCTAATACTGTATTAAAAGATAATGATCCTACAGCACATGCTGAAATAAACGCTATTAGAAAAGCAGGTGAAGTACTTAATACTCATGATTTATCAGGGTGCATCTTGTATGCAACAGGTTATCCGTGTCCTATGTGTCTATCAGCAATAATTTGGTCTAATATTAAAGAAGTTTATTATGGAACAAATTTAAAAGAAGCAGCAGATATTGGTTTTAGAGATGAATTTATCTATGACTATATTAAAGAAAAAAATAAAGATATATTACAACTAAAAAATCTTGATCATGAAGAATGTTTAGAATTATTTAAAGAATATCAAGAGCAAAAAAAAGAAATGTATTAGGAGTATAATTATGAACCCATCCCTAGAAGAATTAAGAGAAAGTTATTTTATTGCTATTAGCAAATTAACTAATGAAGAAGATATAAGAAATTCCTTACCATTAAGTTCATCTGATAATTTTGAAGAATTAATAAATATGATTATATCTAAATTAGATGATGAAATATCAGAGTGGGAGCGCGAAGATTTATTAGCAGTAACTAATGATGATAAGGAAACAGTAAAAAAAGAACTTGATATTTTAAACTTAAAGAAAAGAATTTGTCTAGAAAAAATAGATGAATTTAATCAAAATAATGCTTTAGAAGAAGCATACGAAAAAACACCAAAGAAGCATTTAATATTTGCAACAAGTAATTTAGGTAATATACTATTCTTAAGAGATTTAAAGGATATTTCTGAAGAATACTATAATAAAATTTTAGAACTATTAAGCAAATTAGAATATAATATTTATGACAATAATGAAACGAAAGATAGAAAATTAGCTAACAATAGAAATATAACAAATATATATGAAAAGAAAGACTTCAAAGTTAGAATATGTTATCGCATGCTTACACCTGATACATGCTATGTTATGCTAGTCAAAATGAAAAAATCAAATAACGATTTAAAAGATCGTTTAGAAATTGAAAATAGAAAATTAAATACAGAGAGTGATTATCAAAGAGTTAAAAACCTTTTAAAAGATCCTAAAAGTAGAGAAGAGTTAATAAATATTAATGAGCAAATAAAAAGTGAAATTGAAAAAAATATAAAAGAACACGGCAGAGGAGGTCATCACAATGGTATCTAAAAGAGATAATAATGAAGGTTTAAGATTAATTGAAAAAATAAAATTAATTTATATAAAAGAAATCATAGAAGAATTAAAAAAAGATCCTAAACTTACTTCACATATGGCTAAAGAAGAGGATTTATCTCCAAATGATTATATAACATATACAAGTACACCTGATAAAAATATTAGCTATTATGATAGTACCTTAAAAAAGATATATACTCTAAAAAATAATCAAAATAAAAATCATTAGAAATTGTTCTAATGATTTTATTTTTCAAATATACTTAATATTTTAGAAGCTATAAAAACAATATTATCAGCTTTTTTAACTGCAACTGTTTTAAATATAGCCTTACCTGTAACTGTTAAAGCCGAAATAATTGCTGAAGTAATAATTGAAGATATTGTAATATCAATATATTTAGACATGCTTATTGCAAGTACTGCTCCTAAACCACCAGATACAATTCCACAAACATCACCAATAATATCGTTACAAAAACTTGCAACTCTTACATTCTTTCTAATTAATTTAGTTGCTCTCTTAGCCCCTTTAATTTTTTTAGAACTTTTAGCATGAAAAGTTGATTCTTTAGCTGTTAAAACGGCAACACCTAACATATCAAAAACTATCCCTATAGAGATAACTAATAAAATTAATAATATCATAATTATATTACTTGCATTATTAGATAATTTATTAGTTAGAAAACTAAATATTAACGCAAGAGTAAAAGATAGTATAAATACTATTAAATTCCAATTCACTTTTTTCATTAATAATCCTTTCTTTTTATGAAAAAAACTTTATATAAATATAAAGTTTTGAAGTAAAACAATGGTTTATTATAAGTTAATTTTACGGCTTTGGTCGAGTTGAGTTTCTCTATTTTCCTTCCTTTGATTACTCTAGGGCGATTTCTCCTTTACAGAAAATAATTATTAGTTGCCTAAGTAATTACTCGATTGCCACATAGTCCGTACTACAATCCTTATAATAAATACATGCTAGAGGTTTTCCCTGACACTCTTATCCCATTCTTATTCGCTTTTGCAAAAATGATTTCAATTTCTATCCCACATTTTCACTCACGACATGATTTTTATTCTTTTATTATCTAATAATAGGGTAAGACATATGCCATTATGGTTTCCCTACTATTTAAAATTATATATTCACCCCAACTTGGGCAGAAGAAGCAAAATATATAAAGTATCGATATCAATTAATGGATTTTTAGGCCCATCTTCAAATGGTGTTTGTGACTAGCATAATGCACCACAAATTAATAATAACATATTTTTAATAAAATATCTAGTATAGTATATGTAAAATAACAAACAAAATGTTGATTTTTGTTTTAGTTTGTGATTTATACTCTGAATTTTATACTAACAATTAAGTAAATACAAGAACAATACCAATTGAAAATAACAAAAATATTGAAAAAAATAATTGGAACTTATCACTTTATGATGAAAATAATGAATTAATTAATACAATAAATATTAATAATGATGGAACATTAGGTATTGATAATATAAAAAATGAATATTTAAAAGAACAATATTTTAACGAGTTAACTAAATTATTAAAACAATAGAGATTACTTAATTTGGTAATCTTTTTTATATAAATCCAAGCTATCATTAAGTAAATAAAAGAAAACATTTAATTCTAAACAATGTTTATAGTTAATATATTTAATTAGGTGATTTTAATGCTTCATTATCGTATTCATAAAAGAATGTTTTATGTTTATTTAATAGTCTTAATAACCTTTTTAGTAATAATATTAAGAGTGTTTTATCTTCAAGTATTTAAAGTAAATAATATAAAAGATAAAGCAGGTAGCCTATGGAGTCGTAACTTACCAATTCTTGCTGATAGAGGTAAAATTACTGATCGCAATGGTATAGTTCTTGCTGACAATTTAACAACAACATCTTTAGTAGTTATTCCAGTTCAAATTCAAAATAAAGAAGAAGTTGCAAAAAATTTATCTGAAATACTAGGAACAACTTATTTAAATATTTATTCCCATTTAACCAAACATACCTCAATTGAAAGAATTCATCCTGAAGGAAGAAGATTATCTTATGATGTAGCTGAAAAAATAAATAATTTAAATTATGATGGAGTCTATTTACTTAAAGAATCTAAAAGATATTATCCATATGAATCATTACTTTCCCATGTTTTAGGATATGTTGGTATAGATAATCAAGGTTTATCCGGAATTGAACTTGAATATGATAAATATTTAAAAGGTAATGACGGAGGTATATTATATTATTCTGATGGTAAAGGAAATCGTTTAAATTTATCCGAAGTATATGATGAGCCAGTTAATGGCAATAATATTTCTTTAACGATAGATATAAATATTCAAGAAGCAGTTGAAAAAGAATTAGACAATGTTGTTACAAAATATAATCCAGACAGTACTTTAGCATTAGTAATGGATCCTAACAGTGGAGAAGTTCTCGCTATGTCATCTCGTCCAAACTTTGATTCTAATAATTATAAAAATTATAACTTAGAAACTATTAACCGAAACTTACCAATATGGATGACTTATGAACCCGGTTCAACATTTAAAATTATAACTCTATCTAGTGCTATAAATGAAGGAAAAGTAAACTTATTTGATGATCATTATTACGATGGTGGATCAATTCAAGTTGAAAATGCCAGAATTAAATGTTGGAAAAGAGGAGGACATGGTTCTGAAACCTTTTTAAACGTCGTAGAGAACTCTTGCAACCCCGGTTTTGTTGTATTAGGTCAAAGGTTAGGTACTGAAACTTTATATTCATACTTAGAAAAATTTGGTTTTGGTAAAAAGACCGGAATTGATTTAAATGGTGAAGCCAGTGGTATCATGTTTAAATTATCTAAAATGGGACCAGTTGAAACTGCAACAACCGCTTTTGGCCAAGGAATAAGTGTAACGCCTATTCAACAAGTAACGGGAGTCTCAGCCGCTATTAACGGTGGAACATTATATAAACCTTATATAGTTAAATCTATAAGTGAACCTGAAACAAATAATGTAATTGTTCTTAATAAAAAACAAGTAGTTAGGGAAAATATCGTAACTGAAGAAACTAGTAACTTAGTCAGATTTGCCCTTGAAAGTGTAGTCCAAAACGGTACAGGTAAAAATGCTTACATTGAAAACTACCGTGTAGGTGGTAAAACCGGAACAGCTCAAAAAGTTAAAGATGGTAAATATATGGTTGGTAATTATATTGTTTCATTTATTGGCTTCTTACCAGCTGATAATCCTAAATATGTAGTCTATGTTGCAGTTGATAATCCTAAAGGTATCACTCAGTATGGTGGGACAGTTGCCGCACCTATTGCTAAAAATATTATGCTAAGTATTATAGATAGCCAAAATATACCTAAAGTAGAAACAGATAGAGCTAGAGAATATACATGGCTAGATACTAAATATATTAAATTGCCAGATGTTACAGGAAATGATTTAGATACTGCTAAAAAATCTTTAAAAGGATTTAAAATAGAATACTCAGGAAGTGGTGAAAAAGTAATATCTCAAATGCCAGAAGGAAATACTTTTGTTAAAGAAAATAGTATCGTTAAAATATTATTAGATTAAAAACAATCTAATACTTGTAAAAATAGTTGACACTCCACCTAACTGGAGTGTTATTATATTCCTCGAAAGGAAGAAATTATATGAATAATCTATATAAAATAGGAGAATTTTCTAAAACAGTTAATTTACCAATAAAAACTTTAAGATACTATGATGAGTATGGATTATTAGAGCCATCATATGTTGATGAATTTACTGGTTATCGTTATTACAATGATACTAATATAAGTGAATGCAAATTAATAATATTACTAAAATCATTAGATTTTACTTTAGAGGAAATATTAAATTGCAAAGATAATTTAACAGCCGAAGTTATTACCACCAAAAGAAAAGAACTAAATGATAAAATAGACTTATTAACTAAAAAACAAAAAAGGTTAATGATTATCGAACAAGAACTTTCAAGTGTAAAAGATAACTCTCAAAATATCCAAACTAACAAACCAAAAGTTTTAGTTCTAACCCCAAATAAAGATAATAATATAGCAGCTTAAATTATATTATTATATAATTTAAATTAAAGAGAAGGTAGTAAAGATGGAAAAAGATAAAAAACATTTATATAAAGATTTTATAAAAAATGCCAAGATAACTTTAAAATATTCAAAAAATTATAAAGGAACATTATTAACAATATTAATTATTAATCTTATAGTTTCTGGAATTGGATTTGTTACTCCTATTTTATCTGCAAAATATATTTCCTACTTAACAAATGGATTATTTAATAATCTTTTATATATAATTATAGTTCAAACGATAACATATATAGTCAGTATATTTTTAAGATTAATATCAAGTAAAATGAATCGCTACTATGATTTTAAAATAAAAAGAAAGTTACAATTAGAACTTACTAGAGCAACTTTAACTATAGATCAAAATATTTTAAATAAAGAAAATAGTGGAACCTTTATTGAAAGAATTAATGGTGCTACTAATTTATCTTCCAGATTAATACGTATTGCTGAAAGTATATTTAATTTATTAGGAGATTTGGGAGTTTTAATAGTTGTGATTAATCTTGATTTACCGATTGGAATAGCTTATACAATTTTAATGTTAATAAGTGCATTATATGATAAATATTCTGATAACGTTAGTTATAAAAATGGTGAAAAGGTTTATAATTTAGTTGATAAAACTAGTGGATTTATTTCGGAAATTGTTAGAGGAACTAAAGATATTAAAATTCTTAATGCTGAAGAATCATTTTTAGAAGAAGCCGATAAATATATGAATAATGCTAATACTGTAAGATTAAAATCTAATATCACAGATGAAAAACTATCAACAATTTCTTCAATAATAAGTGAATTATCAAAATTATTAATTGGTTTAATAATAGTTTATGAATTAATGAATGGAAATTTAAGTATTGAATCTGCCCTAATTATATATAATTACAAAGGCACTATAAGCTGCCTTAAATCTGATTTATCATCTATTCATTTTTGGATAAGTAATTTTGTATTAGATTCTAATCGTACATATGATATTTTGGATGATAATAAATTTCCTAAAGAAAAATTTGGAAATAAAAACTTATCTAAATTTAAAGGACATATTGAATTTAAAGATGTTAACTTCTCATATGAAGAAAATATACCTGTATTAAAGAATTTAAATTTAGAAGTGTTACCAAATGAAGTAGTTGGTTTTGTTGGTCCATCGGGAGCAGGTAAAAGTACAATCTTTAATTTAATAAGTGCTTTAAATAAACCAAATAGTGGTGAAATCCTATTTGATGGAGAAAGTATTAATGAATTAACTAAGGATTCAATAAGAGGTAATCTATCAGTAATAAGTCAAAATGCCTATATATTTAATATGAGTATAGAAGACAATTTAAGAATAATAAAGAAAAATGCTACTAAAAAAGAAATTGAAAAAGCCTGTAAAATGGCCTGTTTAGATGAATTTATCGAAAGATTACCAAATAAATATAAAACAATAGTAGGAGAAGGCGGTGTAACATTATCAGGAGGACAACGTCAAAGAATAGCAATAGCAAGAGCACTATTATTAAATACTGAAGTATTATTATTTGATGAAGCAACAAGTAGTTTAGATAACACAACCCAAGAAAAAATCCAAAAAGCAATTGAAAACTTAAAAGGAAAATACACAATACTGATAATAGCCCATCGATTATCAACCGTAATAAATTCTGATAAAATATATGTTATAAATAAAGGAACTGTAGAAGGAGTAGGTACACATAAAGAATTATTAAAAACTTGTAAAATATATGCTGACTTATATAAAAATGAAGATAATAAAAATTGATTAATATATAAAATATGATAAAATTAGATTGAGTGTAAAAGAGGTATATATGAAAAAAATTAAAGATTTTAATGAAATAATTAGTAATTTTATAAAAATATATAAATATAATAAAAATACCAAGAAAAATATAATTAAAGCAGTAATTATTGATTTGATAATTATAATTATTTATTTTCTTTATCCTTTAATAATTGCAAAATCTCTTCTTGCACTATCTAATAATAAATTAAATATTTTATTAATTATGGTAATGGCATTATTTGTAATAGATTCGGCAGATTCTTTATTAAAATACCTTTTTTCAATCATTTTTAATAAAATAAACTATCAAATTAAAAAGAATATTCAATTGGAATTAATTAGTGAAAGTCTTAAAATAAATCAAAGTACTTTAAATCAAACATCTAGTGGAATTTTAATTGAAAGAATAAATAATGATACTAATAATTTAGCAAAAAACATAACAAATTTACTAGATTTATTAATGTCCTTATTAGGAAGAATTGGACTTATATTTGCAATATGTGTGATAAATATTTATGTTGGTTTATTATATGTTTTCTTTATTGTTATGGTTTTATTATTTAACAATTATTCTTATAAAATTAATTACAAGAATAATCAAAAACAAAGAGAAAATAGGGATAAAACTGGTGGTTTTGTTTCAGAAATTATTAAGGGAACAAAAGATATAAAGATTCTTAATGCAGAAAAATCATTTTTAAACAAAACAGGAGAATATATTGATGATGCCAATAAAATAAATTATGAATATGAAGTTGAAAGAAAAAAATTATATTCAATTATGCTATTTATAAAATCATTGGGTGATTTTGCCTCCGGTTTACTTATAATATTTTTAATATATAAAAATGAATTAACAACTGAAGCAGCTTTAATTTTATATAATTATAGCAGTTCTGTTCAAAGTATTACTTATACTTTATCTAATTTATCAATCACAATCAACGATTTTAATCTATCATGTAATCGTATTTTTGGCTTATTAGGAAGTGAAGAATTTCCTAAAGAAAAATTCGGAAATAAAAACATATCTAAATTTAAAGGACATATTGAATTTAAAGATGTAAATTTTTCTTATGAAGAAAATATACCCGTATTAAAGAATTTAAATTTAGAAGTGTTACCAAACGAAGTAGTCGGATTTGTTGGCCCATCGGGAGCCGGTAAAAGTACAATCTTTAATTTAATAAGTGCTTTAAATAAACCAGATAGTGGTGAAATCTTATTTGATGGAGAAAGTATTAATGAATTAACCAAGGATTCAATAAGAGGTAATCTATCAGTAATAAGTCAAAATGCCTATATATTTAATATGAGTATAGAAGACAATTTAAGAATAATAAAGAAAAATGCTACTAAAAAAGAAATTGAAAAAGCCTGTAAAATGGCCTGTTTAGATGAATTTATCGAAAGATTACCAAATAAATATAAAACAATAGTAGGAGAAGGCGGTGTAACATTATCAGGAGGACAACGTCAAAGAATAGCAATAGCAAGAGCACTATTATTAAATACTGAAGTATTATTATTTGATGAAGCAACAAGTAGTTTAGATAACACAACCCAAGAAAAAATCCAAAAAGCAATTGAAAACTTAAAAGGAAAATACACAATACTGATAATAGCCCATCGATTATCAACCGTAATAAATTCTGATAAAATATATGTTATAAATAAAGGAACTGTAGAAGGCGTAGGTACACATAAAGAATTACTAAAAACTTGTAAAATATATGCTGATTTATATAAAAATGAAGATAATAAAAGTAAATAATAATTAAAATAAAACGGCTAAATTTACGGTCGTTTTTTTATTTAGACTACCACTCCTTTAGACTACCACTTGAAATTTATTCTTTAATTTGCTACAATTATTTTACGTTGAAAAGAACTTTTGTTTTAATTTAGAAAGAAGGAAAATTTATGAGTAAAATAAAAATTTTTGGTATGGGTGGATTAGATGAAAATGGAAAAAACACCTATATTGTTGAAGTAGATAATAAAATATTTATATTTGATGCTGGTTTAAAGTATGCTAATGATTCTAATTTTGGTATTGATTATATAATCCCAGATTATAAATATTTAGTAGATAATCGTAAAAGAATAGTAGGTGTATTTGTAACTCATGCTCATCCTGAAAGCTATGGTGGAGTATCTGATTTAATAAAGAATATTCCTGAAATTAAAGTATATGCTCTAAAATACACAATTAATCAGTTAATATTAGATGGTGTAAGTGAAAAAAATTTACATGTTTTAATGCCCCATAAAAAAATGAATTTCACCAAAGAATTAAGTATATTTCCTATAACTGTAAATCATTCAGTTCCTGATAGTTGTATGTATGTATTAAATACTCCAGATGGAGCCATCGTTTATACAGGAGATTTTATTATTGATCCATCAATGATGGGAGCCTACCATATGGATTTAGGAAAAATTGCCTATGTTGGAAAACAAGGTGTACTTGCCCTTTTAGGAGAATCTTCCTTTGCTGAAAACATTGGACATACTAGTCCTAACCATCACTTGTCATCATTTTTTAAAAAACTTATTGCTAAAACTGATGGCCGTATAATCTTTAGTGTTCTTCCTGTCCACTTATATACAATTGAAGGAATATTTAACGCAGCTAAAAACTCCCATCGTAAAGTAGTAGTAATGGGTAAAAAACTTCAAAATATTATTAATATGGCTATAAAAGAAAATTATATTAATATTGAAGAAGGACAAATAGGTGATTTATCTAACGTTAATGATCATAATTCAATTTTATTAATAAGTGATGATAGATCAAATGCATATAACATGTTCGAAAGAATTATTGCGGGAAATGATAAATTTATTAAATTAAATGAACATGATACAGTATGTTTTGCTGAACCAAAATACGATGAAAACGAAAAGGCTTTTGTTAAAGTTGAAAATGAACTTGCTATTAAAGGAATTAATACAGTAAGTATTCCAAAAGACAAAGGTATAAGTTTACATGCATCATCTGAAGATATTATGATAATGTTAGATTTATTAAAACCAAAATATTATATGCCAGTTAAAGGTGAATATCGCTACATGGTTAGAAATGCTGATTTAGCAACTAACCTAGGCTATAGTAGTGAAAATATTATATTAAAGCAAAATGGTGATATTGTTAATTTCATAGATAAAAAATTAGTTGATAAAATGGAACATATCAATATAGATGATACTTTAATTGATGGTAATTCAATCGAGGATATTGGAGATTTAGTATTAAAAGATAGAGAAGTATTAAGCGAAAATGGTATTGTTTTAGTAAGTGCAACTTTATCTAAAAAAGATAAAAAAATCTTAGTTGGACCAGAAATAACAACCAGAGGATTTATCTATGTTAAAGATTCTAAAGAAATGATAGATGAAATAAAAAAAATATCTTTAGAAGTTATTGAAAATAATACAACTGATAAATATATTGATTTTAATAATATAAAAAATGATATTAGAGAAAGATTAGGAAAATATTTTTACGTTGAAACAGAATGTAAGCCAATGATTATTGCTGTAATTCAAGAAATATAAAAACTATAAAGAATTAAAAAGACTTTATAGTTTTTTGTTTAAAATTTATTTTAGAAACTGGATCTGTTCGCTTGTTTATGAATTACATGAGTAGTATAATACCCCTTAAGGAACAATTAGTTGCTGGGTGTCTATCCTCACCTTTTAATAATAAGAAGATGAGGAGGTGTACATATGAGTAAAAGAAAATTTATAATAAGTATTTTACGTTATATCTGCATCATGTTGTTTTTAATAACAACTATGATTTATATCATACAAAAATAGACACTTAATCAAAATAATTGATTAAATGTCAATCCAAACAATTTTAGGATAGACATTCAGCGTTGCAAAACTAAATGTTCCTTTTTTATTTTATGTAAGTTTTCCTTACATATTCATAATAGCATATTTACTTTCATTTTTCAATTCAATTTCTTGAAACATATAAATATATTAAATACAAAAACAACTAAAAAGACCTAGAAAATTCCAAGCCTTTTTCTAAAACTATATCAAATATTAATGATGATTAAATTCTAATTAGTTGTTAATGTTGTTATTTCCCCAGCTCCAACCAGCACCAATAATTATTACTAGTAAAATGAATAAAACAATCCATAAAGCAGCACCTAGCCCATATCCACCAGTTGTGTTTCCTATATATCCGGTATTGCAGCAAGGATTAGAATAACCATAATTAGTACCACCATTATATCCATAATAATACATACTTATACCTCCTAACCGTATCTATTATAGTTTACGTTTATAGTCTAAAATTTGTTAATAAAAAAGTTCAATATCTATTTTAATATTTAATTTAATAGTTTATAATGAGACATAAGGAGGATAATAATATGTTTGGTTATATAAAAGGAACAATAAAAATAATAGAAAGTAATTATGTAATTATTGATAATAATGGAATTGGTTATATTATATATGTAGCTAATCCTTATAGCTATGAAATAGATAAAGATTATACAATATATACTTATACATTTATAAGTGAAAACGAAAATACATTATATGGATTTAAATCATTAGAAGAAAAAGCTTTATTTTTAAAGTTAACTAGCGTAAAAGGATTAGGCCCTAAAACCGCATTACCAATGCTTGCAACTGGAAGTATTTCCGGAATAAGTGATGCAATTGAAAGAGAAAATATCCTATATTTAAAGAAATTTCCTAAAGTAGGAGAAAAACTTGCTCGTCAAATGATTTTAGATTTAAAAGGCAAATTAGGAAATATTACAATTGAGAAAACTGAAGACGATGAATTAGTAGAAGTTCTAGAAAGCTTAGGATATAAAAGCGCTGACATTAAACATATTTTACCTAAAATAAATAAAGAATTAAAATTAGAAGAACAAATAAAAGAAGCATTAAAATTAATGTTAAAATAAGGAGGATTAAGTGGAAAAAGAAAGAATTATAACTGGAGAAGAATTACAAGAAGATACATTTGATGATAACATTAGACCACAGTCTTTAAATGAATACGTTGGACAAACTGAAGTTAAAGAAAACATGCGTGTCTTTATTGAAGCAGCCAAACTAAGAAAAGAATCTTTAGATCATGTTTTATTATATGGTCCTCCAGGACTAGGTAAAACTACCCTTGCTCATATTATTGCTAATGAATTAGGAACTAATATCAAAACAACAACAGGTCCTGCTTTAGAAAAAAGTGGCGATTTAGCCGCAGTACTATCTAACCTAGAACCAGGAGATGTTCTATTTATCGATGAAATTCATCGTATTCCAAAGTTTATTGAAGAAATATTATATTCAGCAATGGAAGATTTTGAACTAGATATTGTCGTTGGACAGGAAGGCTCAACTAGAAGCATTAAAATCGATTTACCTCCATTTACTTTAGTTGGTGCAACAACAAGAGCAGGTGATATATCAGCACCATTAAGAGATCGTTTTGGAATTGTATCTAAATTAAATTATTATACTGAAGAAGAACTAAAAAATATTATTAAACGTACTAGTAGAGTATTAAACATGGATATTGAAGATAATGCTGCTTTAGAACTTGCTAGAAGAAGCCGTAAAACTCCACGTATTGCCAATCGTTTATTTAAAAGAGTAAGAGATTTTGCCTGTGTTAAAGGAGAAAGTTTAATAACTCTTGATACGACTAGAACATCACTTCAAAGATTAAAAGTAGATAAATACGGACTAGATGCTATTGATATTGAATACCTAGATGCTATAATCAATAAATTTAACGGAGGCCCAGTTGGCGTTGAAACAATATCTAGTGCCATAGGTGAAGAACAATCAACCATTGAAGATGTCGTAGAGCCTTACTTAATGCAAGAAGGATTTATAAAAAGAACTCCAAGAGGAAGAGTAGTAACTGAAAAAAGTTATGAACATTTAAATAATTTAAATGAAATGAATTAGGAGTAAAAAATGAATGAAGAAAAGAAATATTTAATATTTATGATTATCAATATTATTATAACTTTGATAATAGGCATTAGAACATTTTCGAAAATGTCTAATAATGGATGTATCACCCCACAAAGTCCTTGTGCAAATAAATTTAATTGCTCAACTTGTGAAAATGGATACCATTATTGTAAATATGTAGATGAAGGTGGAGAAATAATTGAAGGTTTAAAATGTACCTGTGAGGAGTAAAATATGAAAAATAATAAAATAAAAAAATATAAAGATATTATAACGATATGTATTTTTGCAGATATAATTTTTCTATTAATGGGATTAGTTTCTACTAATATTAAAAGAAAACCAGTATTATATTTATACCCAGAAACTGAAACAAATGTTGAAGTAAAATTTTCAAAACCAGAATTGCTTACAACTACCTATCCAAAATATGTAGATTCATGGAACGTAAAAGTATTACCAAGTGGAGATATGTATGATCAAAATGGTAAATATTACTATGCATTATATTGGGAAGAACTAAGTACAAATAAATTTAATTTCAATGAAGGATTCTATGTAGAAAAAGATAATGCGATTGATTTTTTAGAAGAAAAATTAAGTATACTTGGACTAAATGATAAAGAAAGAAATGAATTTATAATGTATTGGTTACCAATATTAGAACAAAATCAAAAATCATTAGTGTATTTTGAAACAACTGAAAGTTTACAAAAAGAAAATGAATTAATTATAAATCCTAAACCAGATAGTTTATTAAGAATTAGAATGCATGTAAAAAAAGTAAATCATAAAACAGAAATAAAAGAACAAGAACTACCAAATTTTGAAAGAAAAGGATTTGCAGCAGTTGAGTGGGGCGGAATAATTTATTAAAAAGAAAGAAATATAATTATGAATAAAGAGAAAAAATATCTTACAGTTATGATTATTAATTTATTAATCACACCAATATTTTTCTATTTTGCATTCATTTATAAAGTAAAAGTCAATGTTCAAGGTAGTACTAAATGCAGTACAAAGGTAAATTGTAATGAATGTGAAAATGGAGTACAAACATGCCAATATTATGATAGAATAGATGATAACTTAGGAGGAGAACTAATAAGTTGCCCTTGTAATGATAATCCTAGCGGAGGACAAAATAGTGGATAACATAAAAATATATAAAAAAGTTATAAAAATAAGTTTAGTGATTAATATAATTTTATTCATTATAATGATATATAAATTGGTTATTTACCCTCAAATGATAGAAAATATTATTAGATAAACATATTGCGTGATAAAACACATAATATGTTTTTATTGTATAAAAAAGGAGTGAAATAAATTGAATCGAAGATTAAGTAAATTATTAAAAGAATACGAAAAATACCAAGAGAAAGTAGTTGATTTAGCTTGTGATAATGCTTATTTAACTAAGGATAATTTAAAAGATTTAAACCAAAATATCTATCTAAATATCAAAAACAAGCAATATCAAGATATTGAAGATTTACTAAAATATACTATTAACATTTTATTTAAATGTAAATATATTAAAATTTATAATGAAAATGATTTCCTAACCCAAAATATATTTTATCTAAATTATTCAAATAATGACGATTACTTAGTTTCTAATAATAGAGGTTTAATAGACTATGAAGAATTACAAAAAATAATTATTTTTGAAAATCCTGAATATATCTTCGTTGGATCAACATACTATACCAGATTTATTGACTATAAAAAAATAAAAGAAATAGCAAACTTAATAAATGCTAAACTAATTGTTGATATATCAAATATATCCGGTTTAATTTTAACTAACCATGTTCCATCACCATTTGAATATGCTGACTATATAATCTGCACTTTAAATAAACAATTACAAGGAACAAATGAAACTATTCTTTTATCAAACACCAATGAATTAACTTATGACTTATCTATAAACAGTACTATTAACACACTAAATACATTATTAAATGTAACAACAGATGAATATAAAGAACTTATAAATAACTGTTTAATTAATACAAAAGAATTACAAAAATCATTAGAAGAAGAAAACATTTCTTTATTAAGCCTAGGAACAGATAATAACTTATTAATTATAAATACTGAAATAAATTATCAAATTAAGTGTAAAGATGCCTTTAATTTACTTCTTAAAAATGATATTATAATTAAAGAGAATAACTTAGGGATAATTTTAAACACTAGTAATATGACATTTAAAGGATATACTCCAAACGATTTCTATTTACTAGGTAAAAAAATAAATAAAATATTGAAGGAGAGATAAGTATGTCAAAATGGGATGTAGAATACCTAAAATTATGTAAAAAAATATTAACAGAAGGGGTAGAAGTTGAAAATAGAACTGGCATAAATACCATAAAAATACCAAATTATGAATTTAACTTTGATATGCAAGATGAATTTCCAATATTGCAATCAAAATATGTAGCCTGGAAAAGTGCAATAATTGAAATACTTTGGATATGGCAAATGGGTTCTAATAAAATTCAAGATTTGCACGATAGAGGAGTAAAAATTTGGGACGAATGGTGCATCGATGACGATGGAATTTATCGTATTTATGATCCAAATCCAAAATCAATTTATAATCCCAAAAAGGAAGTTATAGTTAAAGATCCATTAAGTGTTCCCATAGATGATCCATTTGGGGATAGACACAAATTCAAAGCCAAAATTGATGAATCAGGTAATGTTTTAACCGCAAAAAGCTTAATTCCAGGAAAAAATATAATAGCCGCAAAATTCTATGGAAAAGAACTAGCTGGAACTATTGGAAAAGCATATGGTTATGTAAATAATCGTTATGGAATGATGGAAAATACAATTACAAAATTAAGAAATAATCCTAATGATCGAAGAAAAGTAAATAATTTATTTCAACTTGAAGTAATGCGAGAAGCAGTTTTACCACCATGTGTATTTGAGAACATATGGGATGTTACTAACAACAAATTAAATGTTACTATTAATCAAAGAAGTTGTGATACAGCGGTTGGTTTACCATTTAATGTAACTCAATATGCCGTTCTTTTAAATATGATTGCTCAAATTACGGGTTTCACTCCAGGTAACTTAAGATATGTAATAACTGATGCTCATATCTATAAAAATCTTATAAATCAGGTAGAAACTCAAATTAAAAGATATGAAACATATGAAGAATTAAAAAATGATAGAATAGAAAATCTCTTAAAACTACAAAAAGAATTACAATTAAAAATAGCCAAAATGCCTGAAGAAGATCCTGATTATGATATTTTAGATAGTACATTAAAAATCATAGATATCATACTAGATAATACAGTTCCACAATTATATTTAGATTCAAATATTCAAGAATTTAAAGATTTTGATAATTCAAAAGAATTGAAAACATCCAAAATACTTAATTATAAACATATGGGCAAAATTAAAATGCCCGTAGCTCAGTAACTATGGTATCAATTATAGCCGCTATCGGAAAAAATAACGAACTAGGTCTAAATAATAACTTAATATGGCATTTATCAGGTGATATGAAATTTTTTAAAACAATGACTACAGGAAAAACAGTAATTATGGGAAGAAAATGTTTTGAAAGCTTACCAAATATATTACCTAATCGTAAAAATATAATTATTACTAGTAATCCAAATTATAAAGTAAGTGGAGCAACCATAATTAATTCAATTAAAGATGCAATAACTTATATTGAAAATAGTGAAGAAGATATCTTTATAATTGGTGGTGCTAAAATATATGAAGAATTTTTACCGTATGTAGAGAATATTTATTTGACCGAAATAGATGCCGAGTCTTTAGCTGATGTTTATTTTCCTAATTTTGATAAAAATAATTTTAATAAAGAAATACTTGCAACAAATGAAGAAAAAGGTATAAAATATCAAATGTGTTTATATAGAAAAAAGGTGTAAAAAAATGAAAACAGATGATTTTGATTATGATTTACCAGAAGAACTTATAGCTCAAACTCCCCTTAAAGATCGTTCATCATCAAGATTGATGGTTATGGATAAAAAAACAGGAGAAATAGAGCATAAACATTTTTATAATATAATTGATTATTTAAATCCGGGAGATGCTTTAGTTATTAATGATTCTAAGGTAATACCAGCAAGAATTATTGGCATCAAAGAAGAAACTGGTGCCGTAATTGAATTATTACTTTTAAATGATCATGGATTAGACGTTTGGGAATGTTTAGCTAAACCCCAAAAAAGATTAAAAGAAGGAACCATTATCTCATTTGGTGATGGTTTATTAAAAGCAAAAGTATTAGAAATTAAAGAAGAAGGAATAACTCTTGTTAAACTAATATACGAAGGAATTTTACTTGAATTATTAGAAAAACTAGGAACAATGCCTCTTCCACCATACATTCACGAAAAACTAGAAAATCAAAGTAGATATCAAACAGTTTATGCTAAAGATTATGGCTCAGCAGCTGCACCAACTGCCGGACTTCATTTTACCCCTGAGTTATTAAAACAAATAGAGGATAAAGGAGTACATATTGTAAGGATAACACTTCATGTTGGACTTGGTACATTTAGACCAGTTAACGTAGAAGATGTAACTAAACATGTTATGCATACTGAACATTATGTTATTAGCAAAGAAGCCGCTGATACTTTAAATAAAGTTAAAGAAAGTGGGCATGATATAATTGCTGTTGGTACAACCAGTGTTAGAACTTTAGAAACCAATTTATCTAGACATGATAAATTTACTCCTGAAGTTTCGTCAACTAATATCTTTATTTATCCTGGTTTCAAATTTAAAGCAATTGATCATTTAATAACTAATTTTCATTTACCAAAAAGTACATTAATTATGTTAGTATCCGCATTATCAACTAAAGAAAATATTTTAAATGCTTATAATATTGCAGTCCAAGAAAAATATCGCTTTTTCTCATTTGGCGACGCAATGTATATTAAATAAAGGAGATTTATGAATAAAGGAAAATTAATAGTAGTAGAAGGTGCTTGTGATGGTATTGGAAAATCTACTCAATATGAATTACTTTATAAGAGTTTATTAGAGGATAACTACGAAGTTTGTAGACATCATTTTCCATCTTACGGTACTGCGGAAGCAGCACCAGTTGAAAAATTCTTAAGAGGTGAATTAGGTAGTCCTAAAGATATATCCCCTTATTTAGTTAATAGTTTATATGCTGTAGATAGAGCTATAACTTGGCAGACTTCCTTAAAGTTAGAATATGAACAAGGAAAAATAATTTTATTAGATAGATATACTACTTCAAGTTTAATTTATCAATCAGCAACAATTGAAGATATAGATGAGAGAAAAAAATTTTTAGATTATATAACTGACTTTGAATATAACAAACTAGGTATTCAAAAACCAGATGCAGTAATATTCTTATATGCACCATTTGAAATCGTAACTAAAATGCGATTAGCAAGAAAACAAAATGATGGAATCGAAAATGACGTCTTTGAAAAAGACTTAGAACTAATGAAAAAGATTTATGAAAATGCTGTATTTGTAGCAAATTATTTATCATGGAATATCATTAATTGTGCCGAAAACAACGAAATGAAAAGCATTGAGAATATTCATAAAGATATAAAAAAATTAGTTAAAAAATTGAATTAGCAATACTTACTTACATATAATAGTAGAGAATATACTTATGAAATATCTTGATATTTCGTAAAAATAGCATATTTAAATTGCATTTGAGAGTAAATGTTTCTCGCTTCCGGGTGGCTAGCGAGTAATAAATAATCCCGGTCGAAAATGTATTAAAACTTTACCAAATATGGTAGAGTTTTTTATTATATTTTACAAAAGTGTGATAATTTTAGCGTAAATCTTTACAAAAGTGTGATAAAAATATAAATATTTCCTGCAAAAGTGTGATAATACCTCATATTAAAATAATTTCGCGAGAAAAATAAAACAAAATTTATTTCCAATTACAACTTATGAGTAAACAAACACACTATTCAAAAATCTAATTTTAGTTTATAATTAACAAAGAAGCAGGTGATAAAACATGATTTATTTAGACTATAGTGCCACAACTCCCGTATTACCCGAAATATTAAATAGTTTTAATAAAGTATGTACAGAATATATAGGAAATCCTAATAGCATGCATTCATTAGGAATTAAATCAAAAGAACTTTTAAATAGTGCTACCAAACAAATAGCACAGGTTTTAAATATAAAAACAAATGAAATAATATATACAAGTGGATCAACTGAAAGTAACAATATTGCCTTAATAGGAACCGCATTTGCTAAAAAGAAACAAGGTAATCACATTATAGTATCAAAACTAGAACATGAAAGTATCTATGGAATATGTAAATACCTAGAAGAAAACGGCTTTATTATTGATTACGTTAACAATACTAAAGATGGCTTAATAGATTTTGACGATCTAAAAAGTTTAGTTACTAAAGATACCATTTTAGTATCCATTTGTGCAGTAAATAGTGAACTTGGAATAAGACAACCACTTAAAATAATTAAACAAATAATAAAAAAAGAGAACCCAGATTGTGTTTTCCATAGTGATATGACTCAAGCACTAGGTAAATGTCCAATCAATTTAAATGATGTAGATTTAGCCAGTTTTTCTAGTCATAAAATTTATGCTCCTAAAGGAGTAGGAATGCTTTATAAAAGTTCAAATGTTAATATCAAACAATTAATGTATGGATCAAATGGTGAATTTAGACCAGGTACTCCAAACTTACCAGGAATAGTAACATTTAGTAAAGCAGTTAGACTAGCAACTGAAGATTTAAATAAAAAAGAGGATAAAATTAGAAAATATAATCAAAAAATAGTTGAACATTTAAAAAAATATCCTAAGATTTTAATTAACAACACCAACAATTCAATTCCTAATATGGTAAATATTTCACTTATGGATATTAAACCCGAAACTTTTGTCCATGCTCTTGAAAAACATGAAGTATATGTTTCATCAAATACTGCTTGTGCTAGTGGTAAAATATCTAATGCCGTTTTAGGAATATATAACGATAAAGTTAGAGCCCTAACAACAATTAGAATAAGTTTATCTTATTTAACAACAAATGAAGAAATAGAAGAATTTTTAAATATATTTGATGAAGTCTATGAAAAATTAGAGGAGTTAAGAAATGTTTAGTTTTAATACTCCTAATTATGAATTTATGACATTTAATCCTAAAAGAATAGAACACGTAAAAGCCAAATGTTTTTTAGTAACAAATCCCGAAGTTAGAGAATATCTTAATGATACAATCGATAAAAATTTAAATCCTAAAAATAATAATGCATATTTAGTTTCTAGAGATGATAGGATAGTAGGTTATTTAGGTGTATTCGATTTAAGAGATTATTTAGAACTACATTATGCTGTCGTTGGTTCATATAGAGGATATAAATTTTCCTTAACTGAAACAACCGGTTGTCAAATTTTAAAAGAAGCAAGCGAAAATCTTTTTGAAAGGTATAAATCAATTGAATTTATTAAATTAGATATAGAAACAAGTAATATTCGAAGCAAGAAAGCCGCACTAGCAGCTGGTTACTATCATTACGGAGTAGATGACTTAAATTGTGAAGAATACAGGAGGTATAGGTAAAATATGAAAAAATTAATAATTATAAAATATGGTGAATTAACAACTAAACATGATAACATTAACTATTTTATTAAAACATTAAAAAATAATTTAGACGAATCATTAAAAGACATTAATCACAACATCATATTTGATCGTGGAAGAATGTACATCGAATCAGATAATTTCGATGAAGTATTAAACGTTGCATCAAAAACCTTTGGAATTCATGAGATAAATATTGGTTATGAATTTGATGATATCAACTTTGATAATTTAAAAAATAATTTAATCAGTTTACTTCAAGATAAAGAATTTACTACATTTAAAGTAGTTACCAAAAGAGCTAATAAGTCATATCCTTTAAATAGTATGGAAATATCTCGTGAATTAGGTGGAGTAGTTCTTAAAAATTTTAAGAATAAAAAAGTTGATGTTAAAAATCCTGAATTAGAAATAAATGTTGAAATAAGATTTAATAAAGCCTATATTTATTTTGAAAAAATAAAAGGTATTGGCGGTTATCCAGTAGGTACTTTAGGAAAAGGAATTTTAATGTTAAGTGGTGGCATTGATTCACCAGTTGCTGGTTATCTTGCCATGAAAAGAGGAATTAGATTAGAATGTGTTTATTTTGATAGTCCTCCTCATACAAGTATAGAAGCCAAAAATAAAGTATTAGACCTAGCAAGTAAATTATCAGAATACTCTAATTATATTAAAGTTCACGTAATTCATTTTACCGAAATTCAAGAAGCGATTTATAAAAATTGTCCTAAAGAATATATGATAACTATTATGCGTAGAATGATGTACCGTATTTGTGAATCACTAGCTTATAGAGTAAACGCTAAATGTATTGTTAATGGAGAATCAGTAGGTCAAGTAGCAAGTCAAACCCTAACAAGTATGATGGCAATTAATGAAGTAATAAAAATGCCAGTTATAAGACCAGTAGCATGTTTTGATAAATTAGATATTATAGATATAAGTAAAAAAATAAATACCTATGACATTAGTATTAGACCATTTGAAGATTGCTGTACCATCTTTGTTCCCGAACATCCTGTAATTAATCCTGATATTAATAAAGCAAGAGAATGTGAAAAAACATTTGATTACGAAACCTTAATCAAAGAAGCATTAAAGAACGAAGAAATAATTAAATTACCAATTGTAAATAATAATTTTACTGATATTTTATAAATCATTATCCATAATAATAATGGGTGATAATCTTGAAAGGCTATTCATTAGAAGAAAAAGATAAAATAGGTAATGTTTATAATAATGAATATGGATTAAACTTAAAAGATCCTAAAATTAAACTTAATTCTTACTTTAAGTTAAAATAAAGATAGTCAAAAACTATCTTTTTATGTATAATATTTTTTGAGGAGATGTAATAATGAAAATATTAAGTGTAAACGCTGGTTCATCATCTTTAAAATTTACTTTATTTGATATGCCAGAGGAAAAAGAATTAATTAGTGGAGTATTTGAAAGAATTGGAATCGATTCATCTTTCTATACAATTAAATTTAACGGAGAAAAAATTAAAAAGGAAGTAGAATTAAAAGATCACAAAGCTGCTTTTGAATTATTAGTTAAAGAATTAATTGATAATAAAATTGTTGAATCATTAGAAGAAGTTAAAGGAATTGGTCATAGAATAGTTCAAGGTGGAGCATACTTTGATAAAACTGTTTTAGCAACTGAAGATAATATTTCTATCGTTGAAAAGTTATCTAGTTTAGCACCACTTCACAATCCAGCTGCTGTTGTTGGAATTCGTGCTGCTCAAAGTGTATTCCCAAATGCTACAGAGACTCTAGTGTTTGATACTGCTTTCCATCAAACTATGGAAGAAGAAGTATATTTATATCCAGTTCCATATGAATGGTATACTAAATATGCTGTAAGAAGATATGGTGCTCATGGAACAAGTCATAAATATGTAAGTATGCGTGCTAATGAAATATTGGAAAATCCAAACGCTAGATTAATAACTTGTCATATTGGAAATGGTGCATCAATTAGTGCTGTTAAAGCAGGTAAATGTGTTGAAACATCAATGGGATTAACACCTAATGCAGGACTTATGATGGGAACACGTTGTGGAGATATCGATGCAACTATATTACCATATATCATGGAAGAAACAGGTATGACTCCAAAAGAAATGGATACAGCTTTAAATAAACAATCAGGTTTATTTGGAATAAGCGGAGTATCATCAGATTCGAGAGATATTGAAGATGGTATTAATAATGGAGATGAAAGATGCATTCTTGCTCAAAAAATGTATGTAAAAAGAATTGTAGATTTTATTGCTAAATACTATGTTGAATTAGGTGGATGCGATGCAATTATCTTTACTGCTGGAGTTGGTGAAAACTCTATTTCAACTCGTATGGAAGTTATGGAAAAATTAGCATGCTTAGGTGTTAAACCAGATGCCCAAAGAAATAACGTAAGAGGAAAAGAAACTTTGATAAGTGCTGATAATAGTAAAATTCCAGTTTATATTATTCCAACTAATGAAGAATTAATGATTGCTACTGATACTTATAATTTAGCAAAATAGTAAGGAGTTATTTATTGGAAAATAAAATATATAAATTAATTTCTAAATATGACAATATCGTAATAGCTCGTCATGTTGGACCAGATCCCGATGCTGTTGCATCCCAAATTGCTTTAAGAGATTCAATAAAATTAACTTTTCCTAAAAAAAATGTATATGCAGTTGGAGCATCAGTTTCCCGTTTTAAAAGTTATGGTCATTTAGATAAAATAGATGCAAGTACATTAGAAAATCCTTTGTTAATCGTACTTGATGTACCAAACATTTATCGTATAGATGGAGTAGATTTTAATATCTTTAAAGAAGTAATTAAAATAGATCATCATCCTTATGAAGATAAAATGGGAAAAATCGAAATAGTTGATACAAAAGTTGCTTCTACTTGCGAAATAGTTGCTAGAATAGTATTTAAAACCAAATTAAAAATGGATAAATCAATTGCTAGCAACTTGTTTCTAGGAATGGTAGCTGATTCAGATCGTTTCTTACTACCAACTACATCTAAAAGTACTTTTGATACAGCATCAAAATTAGTAAATGATTATAAAATAGACTTAAAAAATCTTTATAATATTTTATATGAAAGGCCAGTTAATGAATTTAAATTTCAGGCTTATTTAGCACTTAATATGACAATAACTGAAAACGGATTTGCCTATATTAAAATAACAAATGAGATGATTAAAGAATTTAATGTTGATTCTGGAACCGCTTCAAATATGGTTAATAACTTTAATTATATTAAAGAAGTTAAAGTATGGGCGTTTGCTAGTTATGATGAAAGACAAGAACTTTACAAAATAAATATTAGATCAAGAGGACCAATTATAAATGAAATTGCTAGCAAATATAATGGAGGAGGACATCCATTAGCATCAGGAGCAAGAGTTAAAAATCCTAATGATATTGATAAATTATTTGCTGAACTAGATGAAGAATGTAAAAAATATCAAGAAAACTAACTAAAAATCTTTATCCGTCAAGCGAACATTCTATAATTTTTTATAAAATACGAATGTTCGCTTGACGGGGGGGTAAACCGAGATATAATTTCACTAGAGTAGGAGTGAAGTTGCTTGGGTAAAAAATTTATAAATATAATTAAAATGATAAAGAATGATAAAAGATTTAAATATACATTAGTTGTTACAATAATGTTATTATTTATATCAATTATAGGTTATTCTTTATCATTTTTTAATAATAATAATTCAACCTTAGTAGCTAACATAAAAGTAAATGACTTATCATTCAATATGACAACAAATAGTGGTGAATCAGATGATAGAATATTGAGATTACAAGCGGGAAAAACAGAGTCATTTTATGTCAAATTAAAAAATCTAAATTCAATTAACGCAAAGTATGAATTAAAATATTCAGTATGCTCAGATAGTAACTGTACCAATACATCTCTAGATTTGCCAAATAATGTTAGAATATTTGTTGATTCAAATGTGAATGGACAAATTACATCTGAGAATGACAATATCGTTGAAATTGAACTATTTACTATTAATTCTAGCAGAAATGATGTATATATAAAATTAGATTTAAATGCTGGATATACATGGAATGAATTAGCCTTGGATAATCAAATAGAATTAATATCATCAAGTGGAAATAATCAAAATAAAGATATTGATATAATAGCATACGTAGATGGAATAGAAACAGAAGAATATCCTAGATCTTGTAATTATGTTACTAGTATTAAAGGATATAATGGAGATAACGAAGTACCAATACCTAAATCATATCTTGTTTGTGACAGAAACACTAATACATGGAAAATGGTTGTTGATGTACTAGTAAAAAAAGTGATTATTAATTTTACATATAAAATAGGAACACCAGCATTTACGTTTACAGGAAATTATAAAATAGAAAATGAAGGAACAGCCGATTGGAAAATATATTTTTTAACTAGCGGAACTCTTACATTTACAGAAGAACCACCAAGAATAGATGTATTTTTAGTTGGTGGTGGTGGAAGTGGATCAATTACAGCTTGGAGTAATTATGATGGAGCATCTGGTGGCGGTGGTGGATACACAACAACTGCTAATAACATAGTTGTTTCCATAAGTAACGAATATGCTATAGTTATTGGAGAAGGAGGGTCAAGAACTACGGTTGGTGTAGGTGCTGGAAATGATGGAAAATCCTCGTCTGCTTTTGGTGCTTCAGCGGCCGGAGGAAAAGGCGGTGGCAATTATGCAGGTGGTGCTGGTGGCTCCGGTGGTGGTAACGGCGAATGGAGAGAAGGAAAAAAAGCCGGCCCAGGTGGCTCGGATGGTTCAGACGGCGGGCCATCTGAAGTACAAAATCTGATAGGTTCAAGAGGGCAAGGAACTACTACAAGAGAGTTTGGTGAAAGTAATGGAAAACTATATGCTGGAGGCGGAGGAGGTTCAGGATTGAATGTAGGAATCAGCGCTAAAGGTGGAATTGGTGGTGGCGGCGATGGAAGCAACGATATAGGATCAGATGGTACACCTAACACTGGTGGCGGTGGTGGTGGCAGTGGAAGAAAGGCTGCTACCGGCAACGTTGGTTCAGCAGGCGGCTCAGGTATAGTTGTTATTAGAGCACACAAAGAAGATTTATAAATGATATATACCAATTGGGGTTCACATCATTAATCGACTATTAAAATATTATATAAACAAAAAAATTTTTAAGTTCAGGTAAAACCAAAGTTAAAGAAAAAAATATATTAAAAACTTCACTCGAATAATTCCCATTTTATTATAGAATATAGATACAGTAATTTGGACAAGCGTTCGCTTGACGTGGAGGGAAAAACCGAGATATAATTTCACTAGAGTAGGAGTGAAGTTATTTGAAAGAAAAATCAATAAATATAATTAATATAATAAAAAGTAACAAAAGATCTAGATATATGTTTATTGCGACAATAATGTTAATATTTATATCTGTAATAGGCTTTTCTTTGTCACTTTTTACTAATAACAATTCAAAACCAATTGCCAATATCAAAGTAAATGATTTATCATTTAATATTACAACAAATACTGGTGAATCAGATGATAGAATATTAAGGTTACAAGCAGGAAAAACAGAAACATTTAGTGTGAATTTAACAAGTTTAAACTCAATTACTGTAAAATATGAATTAAAGTATACAGTATGTTCAGATAGTAATTGTACTACTAGTTCTTCCACTTTACCAAACAATGTAATGGTTGCTGTTTTACCAATGAAATCACCATATACAAATGGTTTAATTTTACCTGGAGAAAATAATATAATAGAAATTGAATTAGTAACTCGCAATTTAAGTGATAAAGATGTATACATAAAATTAGATTTAAATGCAGGTTATGAATGGAACGATTTAGCATTAGACAATCAATTCGAATTATTAACATCAGATAAAAATGAGCCCGATGTAAATATGAATATAATAGCATACGTAGATGGAGTTGAATCCAATGTTTATCCTAATTCCTGTAATTATTTAGCGACCCTTTATAATGCAGATACCAATGAAGTGCTATCTTCTGATTCACAGGCATTGTGTGATAGAAATACAAGTATCTGGAAAATAACTATATCTGGTTTTATAAAAAATGTAAAAATTAAGTTTAAATATCAATCCGGATCTCCAGCAATTACGTTCACAGGTGGAAATGAAAATATAAGAATTGAAAATGGCGATTCAGTATACGATTGGAAAATATATATATTATCTAGCGGTACACTTACTTTTACAGATGAAACACCAGACATTGATGTCTTCTTAGTAGGCGGAGGTGCAGCAGGAAATTATGCTTGGTCAATGGGAGCAGGCGGTGGAAGTGGATACACCAAAACAGTTTCAGGATTAAGTATAAAGACTGGAACAAATTACGATATTATAGTTGGTGCCGGTGGAATTGGATCACAGAAAGCAGGAGGTATGGCTGGTGGAGCGACTTCAGCCTTCGGTTATACTGCAAGTGGTGGCAGTGCCTTATCAAGTAATGGAAATTATGGTGGAAACGGAGGCTCTGGCGGAGGTAGTGGTTCTAAAAATGGAGATGACGACAATATATGGATTTCATCAGGTGTCGGAGGAAAAGATGGTGCCAATGGTGCCGGAGGTAAACCTGGAACTGGCCAAGGAACGACAACACGTGAATTTGGTGAATCAGATGGTATACTATACGCTACCGGAGGCGATGGTGGAGTTAACAAACCAGCAATTAAGACAGCAAATACAGGCGATGGCGGCGATGGAGGTTGGGCAAACAATGCATCAGGAAATGGTGCGTCCGGCGTAGTAGTCATCAGAAGACATAAATATGCATAATTTAATCATAAACATCTCATCAATAAAATATAGACAAAATAATTTAAAAATCACTAAATATAACAAGTGATTTTTTTGAATTTGATGATTAATATTTCAAATAATTAACTAAAATTATTTGCTTTAATCAGCTTAAATGATATACTTGATTATAGTGGAGAAAAAGTATATGAAAAATAAAAAATTGTTAATATCATCATGTATATTTGTTTTATTATTTGCTGTAACATTTGCAATTTTATTTTTAACTTACAGTGTAGATGATTTATTATTGTGCTTAAAAATGATTAAAAGTACTTCTTATCTAATTATAGGAATTGCTATAATTATATTTTTCACTTTAGAAGCAATCTATTTTAAAATAATTTTTAAATCATTAGATGAGAACATATCATTTATAAGATGTATGCATTATTCCTTTGTTGAATTCTTCTTTAGTGGAATTACACCAAGTTCTACTGGTGGACAACCAGTTCAACTTTATTATATGAATAAAGATAAAATCCCTATGAAAAAAAGTATGATAGCTTTAATTCTAAATACGATTCTATTTAAATTATTCTTTGTTGTAACCGGAATATTAATAATCATATTTAAATTTAATTATATTTCTATGAGTAAAACTGTTGTTAAAGTTTTATTCTTCATTGGTTTAACTTATGATGTAGTAGCAATTATATTCTGTCTATTGCTAATGTATAATCAAAAATTAATAAGTAAAATATTAACATTTTTTTACAAAATATATAATAAAATCACAAACAAAAATATAGATTATAAAACTAAAATTAAAGATATTACAGAATCATACGTTGAAGAAGCAAACTACATTAAAAATAATGTTGGATGTTTAATATTATCAACTATCTTAGTTTTTTTGCAACGTACTATTATGTTTTCAATAATTTACATTATCTATATAAGTATTAATTCTAATCCAGTATTAAATTATTTTGATATAGTAATGTTACAAATATTTGTTCAACAGTCATTAGAAGTAACACTTCTTCCAGGACAGGCTGGTGTAGGTGAATATATAACCGGATTATTATATACCAAAATATTTGACCATTTTCAAGTTCAGGGTATGATGTTAAATCGATTATTCATGTTCTATTTACCACTTCTTATCTCATTTGCCTCAGTAATGATTGGAATTAGAACATTATATAATAAACAAAATATTAAGGAAACGGAGAAATAAATTATGAGTAGTATTAACGATTATATTAAATGGAGAGGAGATCTTAAATTATCTAGTGGACACAAATTTAATGAATTAGACAGTTTAATATTAGCTAGATTTTCTTATTTGCTATTTCATAAAATTGAGATGAATAAAGTAGAAACAATTGAATCAATCTCTAAAAAAATGGCTCATTTTCAAAATAATGAATTCCTATTTAATGGAGATAAGGAAATGATCACTCTTCTAGGGAAATCACGTCGATTCAAAGATTTAAAAGTAACTGATTACGTTAGAAATAATAGTAAAAAAGAAGAACAACAATTTAGTGCCTTAGTTATCCATATTTCTAAAAAGTCATTATACATATCTTTTGTAGGAACTGATGAAAACCTTTATGGTTGGAAAGAAGACTTTAATATGGCTTTTATGGATGAAGTTCCTTGTCAAAAATTAGGTACGTCTTATTTAACTAAAATTGCCCAAAAATATTGGTATAAAAAAATTAGAATAGGTGGCCATTCCAAAGGAGGAAATATTGCACTTTATTCCGCTTTAACCGCTAATAAAAACATTCAAAAAAGAATTATAAAAGTTTATAACTATGATGGACCTGGTTTAAATGAATCAATTTATAGCAAACATAATAATAAAAGTATAATAAACAAAATGGAAACATATCTTCCTCAAGATTCAATTGTAGGTGCCTTATTTGAACACAAAGAAAAAATAACAACAGTTAAAAGCAATCAAACCTTTTTATTAGAACACGATATATTTTCATGGGAAGTATTAAAAGATGACTTAGTTTTATCTACTGTTAAATTTAATAAAAGTGCTGGCTTAGATAAAGCAATTAAGGATTATTTTGCTAATACTACTAAAGAAGAAAGAAAAATAGTAGTAGATACATTTTATGATATCCTAGAAACATCTAAAATTGAAAGTACTTATGATTTATTTAAAAAATATCCTATCATATTACCAAAAATGCTTTTAAAATATAAAAGTTTATCTAAAACAGATAGAACAAAAATTCTTTTATTAATAAATGCTATAATAAAAACATATTTAACTAAAAATAAAAAAGTAAATTAATATGAATATAGAATACGAATTATTTAAAAAGTCCACTTTTAACTATCCTAATTTAATTAAATATGGCTTTATTAAAGAATTAAATGGTTATAAATATGAAAAAAATATTTTAAATAGCAATTTTAAAATAATAATAAATGTTAAAGATAATAAATTAACAAGTAAAATAATAGATTTAAATTTTAATGATGAATATTTAAATTTTAAAGTAGATTTTAATTTAAGTATAAATAATAAAATTAAAGAAGAATATGAATTAATTTTAAGAGATATTAAAGAAAAGTGTACAACAGAATCCAATTTTATATTTAAACAATCTAATGATATTTGTAATTATATTTATAAAAAATATAAAGTAAAACCAGAATTTCTTTGGGATACAAGTCCTGATAATGGAGTATTTAGAAATAAATATAATAAGAAATGGTTTGGAATTATTCTAAATGTATCAAAAAATAAATTAGATTCAAACTATAAACAAGAAGAAGTTGAAGTAATAAATATTAAATTAAATGAAATTATAATAAACGAATTACTTAAAGAAAAAGGTTTTTTCAAAGCATATCATATGAATAAAAAAAGTTGGATAAGTATTATTTTAGATTCAAGTTTAGACAATGAAATAATTTATTCTTTAATAGATCAAAGTTATGATATCGTAAATAAAAAATAATAATTTGAATATAATTAAATGGTAAATAATATGTTAAGTAAAAGTCTAACAAGTGTAAACTTATATTTACATAATAATTCCATTGTGGTTATAATTATCAAAAGAGGTGTGAATTTATGCTAATATTAGCAAAATCATTATTAGGTTTAATGTTAGGGTTTGTATTATCACTTATATTATCTGTTATTACAATACCTTTATTAAAAAAATTACATATTGGACAAAGTGTAAGTCATACAATAAATGAAAGACATTTAAAAAAAGAAGGAACTCCTACAATGGGAGGAATAATCTTTATATTAACTACTTTGATTATAATGATTGTTCTCTATCTAAGAGGAAGTATAGAGTATAGTTATAATTTAATCATACTAATAATTACATTCTTATCTTATGCCTTGCTTGGATTTATTGATGATTTCTTAAAAGTAAGATATCACAACAATAAAGGAATACCAACACTAGTTAAGTTGCTTTTTCAAACCATAATCGCTATTATATTTTATGTAATATTTAGAAAAAATGGCGGAACACCAACCATTGAAATAACATTCCTACGTACATCTATTAATTTGGGGTGGGCATATGGATTATTTATTTTACTTGTATTAGTAGGTACAAGCAATGCAGTTAATATTACCGATGGATTAGATGGACTTGCTGGAGGATTATCAGTTATTACTTTTCTAGCATATGGAGTTATAACTTGGGGAACAACATGGTTAACAGGTTATCAAGATATTGCCATATTCTCATTTGTTCTAACTGGAGCAATAATGGGATTCTTAGTCTTTAACTCATATCCTGCAAGAGTAATCATGGGAGATACCGGTTCCTTAGCGTTAGGTGCTGCTCTTGCAACAATTGCAATACTTACAAGACATGAAATATCATTAATATTAATAGGTGGTGTATTTGTAGTTGAAACATTATCAAGTTTAATTCAAATTATCGCTATCAGAAAATTTCATAAAAAAGTATTTAAAAAAGCCCCATTACATCATCACTTTGAAGAATTAGGCTGGGAAGAAATAGACATAGTTAAGTTGTTTTGGACTATTGGATTCTTATTATCAATGATAGGTGTAATATATGGAGTTTGGTTATAAAATTTAAAATATCTGGAACCAGATGTTTTTTTCTGCATTTAAAATTATTATATGTTATACTTATATAGTAGAGTATGGAGTTGAATTATATGGAAAACGAAAATCAAAATAAGATAAATGAAAATAATTTAGAAAGTATCTCAGATTTTAATATTGCTTTTGGACCAGATAATAGTGTTTCAAATACTGAAGAAGAAATTGAAGTATTGCCAGATTTTAATAATACAAATTTATCAAATCCTAGCATTGTTCAAAAAGACAATCAAAATTTATCTAATAATTTAGAAAATAATCAAGAACAAAGTAGTGTTGAAACGTTAGAAGAAAATCAAGTTCCACAAAGTATTAACACTAATCTAGAAACCCAAAATAACAATGAAATAACATTCCAAGATAATAATTCACAAAATTCAAGCACAAATGAAGCGTCAATATCAAATAATCTAAATATGGATATTTCTAACAAAAACCAAGATGATGATTTACTTAAATCATTTATTGGAAATAATTATGAAAAAATAACTACTAAAAAATTTAATTTTGCTGGCTTATTTTTTGGTGCTTTATATATGTTTTATCGAAAAATGTATATATATGCTCTTTTAATTTATATAATTAATTTTATCATTTTAAAAATTATTAAATTGCCAATCCTTAATTTAATAATTAATTTAATTATTAATATACTTATAGGATTATTTATAAATACTTTATATATTAAGTTTGCTAATCAAAAAATAAATAAGATAAAGAATAAAAACAACACAAAAAGTAATGAAGAAATAAAAAGTATTTGTATTCAAAAAGGTGGAACTAGTGTTGGATATATATTCTTAGGATTCATATCTGAAATATTATTATCAATTTTTTTATCAGTCATAATGATGCTATTTGGACTAAGTACAAATTTAAGCAAAATAATTAAAATACCGAAATTAAGTGATCCTAACGTTCCCATAGAAAACAAGAATGACAGTAAGTTAGTAGAAGATATCGAAATTAATGGTTATTTGTGTAGTGAATCTAATTGTTCGATTACAGTTGATGAAAATAATAATGATGTTGAATATAAATTAAAAACTAATAATAATACTTTACTTGTTGCATTAAAAGATTATGAAGATTACGTTAAAATAAACATTTATTATGTTGAACAAGATAATAATAAATATGTTGTTGATTATAAAATATATTCAAAACTAACCAATGAAGAAATAAGTAATGAAATAGATGAAAATAAACTAAGAGATACTTTAGGTATCTATTCAGAAGGTAAACATACAGATACATTAACATTAGTTAAAAAAGGATCTTTAGGTGTTGGATATAAAAATGGAGAATCATATTCATATATAACTTATACTTTTAAAAATAAATTAAATAATGAAGTAGAAATACAAGAAAAAAATCCAGCAAATATCAATTATTTAATTGAAGGAAATAATTATAATGTAACATTTGAAGTTCAAAAAGGGACGTTTGATTATGAATTTTATATTATAAAAATTGAACAATAATGTTTAAGAAGAGGTATGATTATGAAAAATAATAAAAAAATAAAATCTTTTCCAACATTAAACTATTTTATATTATTTTTATTCACATTTTTAACATTAAAACCGACCACAACTTTAGCACTATCTAACTCTTCTAAATTGAAAAATATAAATGAAATATCCTCTATTAAGATAGATAATTCTTTTAAAGATGTTCAATTACAAATGAATAATGATAATTATAATATTCATATAATTAATACAATAGATACAAAACAAACTCTTATTATAAATTCAAATAACAAGTTAAATATTAAAAATACATTATATTATGCAATTCCATTTTCATTTTTAATTATTTCAATAATTATATGGTATTTATACGGTAAACAAGAAAAACCTATTGAAACTCCAGAATTTTATCCGCCCGAAAATTTAAATAGTTTAGAAATAGGATATATTTACAAAGGAAGAGCAGAGGATGTCGATATTCTTTCTTTACTCGTGTATTTAGCAAATAAAGGATATATCAAAATAAGTGAAGTAATTGAAAAAAAGTTGTATTTTTTACCAAAAGGATTAAAAATAACTAAATTAAAAGATTATGATGGCAACAACATTAATGAAAAGGCATTTTTAGAAGGATTATTTGATAATCAATATGTTATCAATAATGAAGTTACCACATCAGATTTATATAATAAATTTTATAAAACAATTGATAAAATAAAAACAAATATTAATACAATGGATAATAAATATAATATTTATGAAATAGAATCATTAAATAAAAAGAAATATATAGTAATAATGATGATTTTAACTTATTTATTAATTAGTATACCAGTAATTTATGATAAATTTAGTCCCATATTTGCTACTTTAGTTTTTCCACCAATTGGCTTATTTGTAATGCTCCATTGTCTTTTTGGTTATACTAAAACAATATATATAAATGGAATTCCGAAACGTTCAAAAAAACTTACAAAAATATTTGGAGTGGTGTATGGAATATGTTTTGGTGGAATAATATGGTATTTCGAAATTTTTCGTTCATTATTAAATAATTATCCCTTATTAGTAGGATATTTTTGGGGATTACTATGTATTCTTGGTATGTATTTTTGTTTTAAAAATTTATCAAAAAGAACAAAATATGGATTAGAAATGCTAGGTAAAATTAAAGGATTTAAAAACTTTTTAGCAACAGCTGAAAAAGATAGATTAGAATCATTGGTTAATCAAAATCCAACTTATTTTTATGATATATTGCCATTTATGTATGTTTTAGGTATTTCAAATAAATGGATTGAGCAGATAGAAGATATAACTTTAAAAGAAATAAATTCAGATTAACAATCATTTTTAATTATCAAATATTAAGGAAGTGATTAAAATAAAAAATATTATTTGTCCAAATTGTGGTCAAGAAAATTCAAATACAAATATAAAATGTACTAAATGTGGAGCAGAAATTAATTCTATAAATGATTCACTAACAATTAAAGAAGATCCAAAAGATAAAGAAAAAGCAAAGAAAGCAATTATTATAATAGGTGATATGGTGCCACTTATTTCTGCACTTCCATTCATTGTATTTGGATTAATTGCAGCCGTATTAACAACAAATATGAATCATGAAAGAAATAAAGCCCCAGATAATTATTTAACAACAACAGGGTATTTATTGAGCACAAGTTGTTCCGATAATAATTCATGTTCAGCAACCTATACTTATACAATAAACGATATAACATATAGTAAATCTCCAAATATACAAGCAAATAAAAGTAGTTTTCCGAAAAAAACGGAAGTTAAATATGATCAAAATAATCCATCAAATAGTGTGGTGCAATATTCCTCATGGACAGAATATTATGTTACTTATATGAGTATTATTTCAGGCATAATAGTATTTGTAATAGAATATCATACTACAAGTAAGAAATATCATGAGTGTGCAGTAGATTACTATTAATGATTAAACGATATTATTAAGAATTTTGTAATATAAATTTAAAGAAATAATTTAAAAATATAGACATAAAAAGTGTCTATATTTTTTAAAACAACAAAAAGTGGGTGCAAAAAGGTGTGAAAAGCATAAAAAACACCAATCAAGGTGTTTTAATTTGGTTATATAATTCTTCTAATTCATTATTATTAATCTGACTAAATTTATTATTTAAAATACTTTCTTTAATATTTAAATTTTTAATATATTCTTTAGCCTCTCTTTTAGTTAAATTTTTAACTATAATTAAAGATTCTAATAAAGCATTTTTAACTAACTTATCATTTAATTTATACATATTTTTAAATATTAACTCTTTTTCGGAATTATCTTTTTTAAATTCTAATTTAATAAGTGAAGATACAACTCTTGGTTTAGGATTAAAACTATCTGGCATAATATCAAAATATTTAGTAATCTTAAAATAAATATTAGTTAACAAACTTAAATTAGTAATTTTATTACCTAACACATTATCACAATATTTCTTTCCCATAATCATATAAAGTTCTTTAAAATCTTCATTAATAATTTTATATATAAATGGTTCAATTATACTATAAGGAAGAGAAGTTATAATTTTATCTACTTTAGGAAAATTAACATTTAAACAACTATCATACATAACTTGAATATTATCTATTTTATCAAGATAAGGTTTTAATCTAATATCCTTTTCAATTACATATAATTTTTTAACTTTTGGAGCAATTAATTTAGTTAAAGTTCCTATCCCAGGTCCTATCTCTAACACGATATCATCTTCGGATAAATTACAAATATTTATAAAACTATTAATAATATCTTTATCTATTAAAAAATGTTGATCTAATTCATTTGGATTATTTACAAACATTTATGTCACCTCACTAACATTTTAACAAATAAGTAGTTTAATATCTATTAATTATTATTCGAAATATTAACAATTATGGTAATACTTACTATAACAATGAGTAAAGAAAAATCCAATATTAATTAATGATGACCTAATCTTTTAATAATTTATTAGTAAAGTTTTACCAAAAAGATTTAAGTAACATATAAATTATAAACTTTTTATTTTTCATTACTAATATTAAGAATTATCCCAACACTTACCATACTAACAAGTAAAGAAGATCCTCCATAACTTATAAATGGAAGCGTAACCCCAGTAACAGGAACAAGACCAATAACAACACATATATTTAAAGCTGTTTGAAGCATTATTCCGATAATTAATCCAAATGATAAATATTTACCAAATAAATCTTTACTTACCAAACTTACCTTTAAAGAACTAGAAAATAATACTAAAAATAATATTGCTAAAATAACTATTCCAAGTATTCCTAGTTCCTCTGATATAATTGCAAAGATAAAGTCAGTTTGAGGCTCTGGCAAATAAAAATGTTTTTGAATCGAATTGCCAAGACCTCTACCGAATAATCCAGACGGGCTAATAGCATATAAACTCTGAATAATTTGAAATCCTGAACCAAGTGGATCTGTCCACGGATTAATAAAAGATATAATTCTAGCCATTCGGTATGGTGCCATTATAATTAATACAACTATTCCACAAATTCCCAGTACTATTAAATATCCAAAAAAAGATAATTTAATATTAGATGCAAATAGCATTACAAATAAAGTAGCAACTATAACCATCCCGGTTCCAAAATCAGGTTCTAACATAATTAATCCAAAAAACAAAAATATAATTGTTAAAATAGGAAGTACCCCTTTTTTTATTGATTTAACCTCTTTTTCATTATTAGATAAATATTTAGAAACAAATATAATTAAAGATAATTTAGCAACTTCTGATGGTTGAAAACCAAAAGAACCAATTCCAAACCAACTTCTAGATCCATTTCTAACTTGACCAATCCCCGGTATTAAAACAAGCACTAATAAAATCAAAGATATCAGCAATATTTTATTACTATATTTTAAATACAATTTATAATCTATTTTAGATACAATATACATTGCAATTAATCCAACAATAAAGAATAATCCCTGATGTTTAAAATAATACAAAGAATCATTAAATTTATATTCTGCCCATATAGTTGAAGAAGAATAAACCATTAATAATCCAAACAAACATATTAAAATACAAGATATTATAATTTTATATTTATTTTTAATAATTATCACCTATATAACTATATTTTTCATCCAAACAAAATATATTTAATTAATGGAAGTATTTTATCATTACTAAATTTTTTAATCTCTTCTAACATATAAATTTTTAAATATTATAATATAAAACCTTATCGTCTAGTAATAATATCATTATTATAGGACAGTAGTTATTTTTCTTTACAATTTTATAGATAACAACTCAATTTTATTATATAATTATAATGGTAAAGGAGAATAAAAGTGAGAGTAATAATAACTGCTGGAGGTACAGGTGGACATATATATCCTGCAATATCAATAATTAATAAAATAAAAGAAAAAGAAAGTGATAGTAAATTTTTATATATCGGAACTTATAATCGTATGGAAAAGGACATAGTTCCATCTTTAGGTTATGATTATAAATCTATTGAAATTTATGGTTTTAGTAAAAAAAATATTAAATTAGATTTTAAAAATGTCGGCTTAATATATAAAGCTTATAAAGAATGCTTAAAAATAATTAAAGAATTTAAACCAGATATAGTTATTGGTGTAGGAGGTTATGTAACATTTCCAGTTATAATGGCTGCCCATAAATTAAAAATAAAAACATTTTTACATGAACAAAATGCTATTCCTGGTAAAAGTAATAAATTCTTAATAAAATATGCTGACAAAATTGGTATTAGTTTTAAAGAAAGCAGTAAATATTTTCCTAAAGATAAATGGATTTTAACAGGTAATCCTTGTTCTGAGAATGCTTTAAACATTAAAACAACATCACGTACTAAATATGGTTTAACTTACGATAAAAAAAGTATTCTTATAGTTCAAGGATCATTAGGATCAGAAGTAATTAATAATAAAATGTTAGATTTTCTAAAATCAATTGATGATAAAAATTATGAAGTATTATATGTAACAGGTAAAAATTATTATGATTCATTTAGTAAAAATAAATTTAGTAAAAATGTTAAAATAGTCCCATTTGTAGAAAATCTTAGCTCATTACTTAAAGATATTGATCTAATCATTACTAGAGCAGGAGCTAGCACTATTGCAGAAATAACTGCAATCGGTTTACCAGCTATTCTTATTCCAAGTCCATATGTTGCTAATAATCATCAGTATTACAATGCTTTATCCTTAAAGAACTCTAATGCATCAACCCTAATAGAACAAAAAGATTTAAATAAAGATATTTTAATTAAAACAATTGATGAAATTTTAGATAACAAAGATTTATATAATACCTATCATAATAATCTATTAAAATTAAGTATTTCAAATAGTAGCACAATTATATATGAAAGTATAAAAAAGTTGATAAATGAAGAAAAATAAAAAAAAGAAAAAATTAAATATTATAAAATTACTTGTTTTCATCTTAATATTTTATATAATTATTTATTCAATATATAGTTTATTTAATATGAAAATAAGAAATATTGTTATAAAAGGAAATACTTATTTAAAAGATTATGAAATAATAGAACAAGCAAATATTAAAGATTATCCACCAATGCTAACATTAAACAAAAATAAAACTATTAATAAATTAAAGGAATTAGATCTAATAAGTGATGCAACAATAAAAAAATCTTTTGATTTTACTTTAACTATAGAAATAGTGGAAAAGAAAATAATATTAGAATATGATAATAATTATTATTTAAGCGATGGAAGTAAAATAAAAGGTAGTTACTTAGGAACACCTACATTAGTAAATTATGTACCAGAAGGAACATTAAAAAAATTTCTTAATGAGATGGGAAAGCTAGACTATGATATAATAAATTCTATAAGTGAAATTGAATATTCACCAACTAAAAACAGTGATGGCAATATAACTGATGAAGACATATTTATTTTTAAAATGAATGATGGTATGATAGTATACATATCTACTGATAAAATGGATATAATGAACAAATATCAAAAGATATATGCTAGTTTAGGAGATAAAAAAGGAATTCTTCACTTAGATAAAGGAAATTATTTGGAGGTGCAATAATGAATATTAATTATAATGAAGAAATGAAAAAAATAATTAAAGAATTAAATGGCAATAACAAATTATTATTACATTCTTGTTGTGGACCATGTTCAACTGCTGCAATTGAAAGACTAAAAGATTATTTTGATATAACAGTTCTTTATTATAATCCAAATATTGAACCTTATGAAGAATATTTAAAAAGAAAAAAGGAACAAATAAGATTATTAAGTGAATTGAATATTAAACATATGGATATAGATTACTTAAATGAAGAATATCGTAACAAAGTTGTTGGATATGAAAAAGAACCAGAAAATGGTGCAAGATGTCATATTTGTTATAGATTAAGATTAGAAAAAACTGCTAAGTTAGCCAAAGAAAATAATTTTGATTATTTTGCAACTACTTTAACAGTAAGTCCATATAAAAACGCTAAAGTAATTAATGAAATAGGTCTTAATTTACAAAATAAATATAATATTAAATATTTACTATCAGATTTTAAAAAAGAAGATGGTTATAAAAGAAGTATTGAATTATCTAAAAAATACGAATTATATAGACAAGATTATTGTGGATGTTTATTCAGTAAGGAGAAAAAAGAAGATGAATAAAAAAGGTTTTACATTAGTAGAAGTATTAGCTGTATTAGTTATTTTATCGTTACTATTAATACTAACTATTCCTAGTATTAGAGATGCACTAACTAATGGAAAAAATAAAATTAATGAAATAAATAAAAAACAAATAGAAGATGCTGCCAAAATAATAGTTGATGAAGTAATATACTGTAATATGACGGAGATTGCTAAAGATGCTTTAAAAGATGAAACATCAGATGAAATATCATGTAGTATTGCTAAAACAAAATTAATAAATGGTGTTAATATTGATTTAAAAAATCTTGGATTAGACGATAAATCAAGTAAATGTAGTGGAACTATAAATGTTAAAATAAATAGTGAAACATATAAAGAAACAATAGATATGAAAAATGTAATATGTAAATAAGGTGAGGTTATGGGACTATTTAATAAATTTAAAGAAATATTTAAAAAAGAAGATAAAAAAGATATCGAATTATATGATAAAGGTTTAGAAAAAACAAGAAAAGAATTTGTTTCTAATTTAAGCTTTTTAGGACACAAGTATACAAAAGTTAATGATGAATATTTTGACGAATTAGAAAGTATTTTAATTAAAGCCGACATTGGTGTTAATACAACTTACAAATTCTTAGATAAATTAAAGAAAAGAGTTAAAGAAGAAAAAATAGAAGATGCGAGTGTTTTAAGAGAAATAATTATTGATGAACTATTTATGATCTATGTAGATGGAGATTCACTAACTGATAAAATTAATATTCAAAAAGAAGGCCCAACTGTTATATTAATGGTTGGTGTTAATGGAGTAGGAAAGACAACAACTATTGGTAAACTTGCTAATATCTATCACAATCAAGGACATAAAGTAATGTTAATTGGTGCTGACACCTTTAGAGCTGGGGCTGTTCCTCAATTAGAAGAATGGGCTAAAAGAACTAATTCATGTTTTTGTGGAAAAGAAAACGTTGATCCATCAAGTGTTATTTACGACGGTTTAGAAAAAGCCTTAAAAGAAAATTGTGATTTAATTTTAATAGATACAGCAGGTAGATTACAAAATAAAGTTAATTTAATGAACGAACTTGAAAAAGTTAATAAAGTAATTGGTAAAATTATTCCTAATGCACCACATGAAACCCTTCTAGTAATAGATGCAACAACCGGTCAAAATGGAATTAGCCAAGCTGAAAGCTTTAAAGAAATAACTAATATAACTGGAATAGTGTTAACTAAATTAGATGGAACAGCCAAAGGTGGTATAGTGTTAGCTATAAAAGAAGAAGTTAAATTACCAGTAAAATTTATTGGTTTAGGCGAAGGTATTAACGATTTAAAATCATTTGACATAGAAGAATATATCTATGGCTTATTAAAGGATTTGATGTAATGGATAATATAATTTATTATAATAGTTTATTTGATTATTATGGAGAATTATTAACCCCAACTCAAATAAATTATTTTAAAGCCTATTATTATGATAATCTTTCATTAAGTGAAATATCTGATGAATATAATGTTTCCCGAAACGCTATAAGTAAAACATTAAAAGAAGTAAAAGATAAATTAGATTATTATGAATCAAAATTACATTTACATCAAAATAAAGAAACAATCACAAATTTATTAACAGAACAAGAAGTTAATAAAATAATTGATTACATTTAAAGGTTATAATATATAATCTTTTTTCTTTTAATTATTAGCGAACAATGATTTGACCTTTTCTAAATTAAATGCTATAATACAAGACAGTTTATGGGGGATAATATGAAAAAAGAATTAGATATAAATTTAAAATGTCAAATTGAAGAATATTATGATAATACACCATTTATTCCATTAAGTAAGGAAAAATACGTTGAATATATTAATGGTTTAATTAAAAAAGTACAAATAAAAGACAATAACGATTTAATTGATAAAATTAAAAATTATACATTATCGCTTATAATGAATAGTAGTAACTATTTAGATTTTGTTGACTATTATATTAATCAAAATTACAGCCTTACTTTAAATTTAAATAAAATACTAGATTATTTTAAAGATTTAGAAGAAATTTTTGATAATTGTAAAGAAATGATTGATATTAATGAGTTAATTAATTTATTAAAAAATAATAAAAAAATATATTCTTTAACAGAAGTTGCTTTTAAATATTATGAAAAAAATATTATAAACAATCGAATTAATGATTCAACAGATTGTAGAATATTAATATCATTCATTGAAGCATATTGCCTAATTAACAATATTGAAATTAAAGAAGAGAATATTTTAAATTATGATAACGATATTATAAATTATGATACAGATGCTCTAGAGAATTATTTAAGAAATATAAAAAGATATAAAGTATTAAATCGTGATGAAGAAAGAAACTTAATAACTAGAGCTAAACAAGGTGATGATTTAGCAAAAGATCAAATTATTTGTTGCAACATAAGATTAGTTGCAAGTATAGTCTTAAAACATTATCGCCATAGAGAAATTCCAGAATTAGATTTAATTCAAGAAGGAACATTTGGTTTAATAAAAGCTTTAGAGAAATATGATTTAAATACTAACTATAAATTTTCAACTTATGCCTATTCATGGATTAAACAATTTATTGATAGATTATTATTAACAAAAGGAAGAAATATATATATACCTATTAAAATGCAAGAAAAAATAAAAGAATATAGAAAAAAAGAATTAGAATTTGAAAATAAATATAAAAGAAAACCAACATGTGAAGAAATATCTAATATAACTGGGTATGATCAAAGTACTATTCAATTAATTGAAGCAAATTTAAGTGATTCTATAAGTTATGATGCTCAAATAAATACGGATGAAGATGATTCATTTTTAGATTTGATACCAGATAAAAATAAAACCCCAGATGAAATCTATTTAGAAAAATCACAAAAACAAATATTATTTAAAGCTATATATGAAGCAGGTTTAACAGCAAGGGAGAAAGATGTAATTCAAAGGAGATTTGGTTTTAATGGTAAAATCCAAACTTTAGAAAGTATAGGAAATATATATGGTCTTTCTAGAGAAAGAGTAAGAATTATCGAAAAAAATGCTTTAACAAAATTACAAAAATATTTTAAAAAATATGTATGGCAAGAAGATAATAATAATTTATATTTAAGAAACATATATAGTTATTTTAAAGATTATCAAGAAATTGAAGTTAACTATGCAATAAGTATTTTGCCAGAAGAATATAAAAATATAATATATTTTAAATTTGGTAAAGATTTAAAACATTACAATAGACTATTAAGTATGGACAAAGAAAGAAAATTTTATAATGAAATATTACCTAAAATAACAGAAATTTTAGAAAGACTATATCCTCATAATAAAATTAAACCTAATAATAAAGTTAATTCCAAAACATTTGAAATATTATTAAATCTTTTTGAAATGTATCCTTTTAATGAATTAATAACTGAAATATCATATGATAGATTATTAATTGGTTTATTAGAGTCAGGATATGTAGATGGTATAAAATATACTGATGAAACAGTTGCCAATTTTTTAGGTATAGACAAAGCCGAGGTCTATATTTTAAATATCGAATTTAAAAAGAGAGTGTATACCAATAGCTTATTATCAGATATAATTGAAAATAGAGATAAATATCTTGAACAAGCAAAAGAAAGTTCTACAAATAATTTAACTAAAAGACAATAATTTATTACTTTAATCATATATTTCGACAAATAATATCAAAATAATTAAATATAATAATAATAGATATTAAAGGAGAAATACATGAATACATTTACAATCTTTTTTATAGGACTAATAATAGGTGGTTTATTAGGTATAACCTTAATGTGTATATTACAAGTTAATAGAGAAAATTATTAAGTAGAATAGAGAAATCTATTCTTTTTTTATTTGTGATTAATAAAAAATCATACATTTATGCAAATTTGTGGCAATTCGTTGTACAAAATTCTAATTTTTGCTATAATTATCACAGTACTTAAACAAAGGAAATAAGAGAGTGTGCGTTGTATGAATAATGATATAAACAATATAAGTATTAATGATATTTCTGAAAATAGTTTAAATTTTTCTAAAGTAAAAAAATATTCTTATTTAATAACTAAAAGATTATTCGATATAATCTTATCTTTATTTGGAATTTTATTTTTAATCCCATTATCTATAATCATTAAAATATCATATATTCTAAATAAAGACTATTCTTCAATATTTTATACTCAAACCAGAATCGGTAAAAATGGTAAAGAATTTAAATTATATAAATTTAGAAGTATGATACCTAATGCGGATGAAGTACTAAAAGAACTATTAAAAAAAGAACCTTATAAAAGTGAATGGAAAAAAGCTCAAAAATTATCAAACGATCCAAGAATAACTAAAATTGGTAATATTTTAAGAAAGACTTCATTAGATGAATTACCCCAATTAATATCAATAATCAAAGGTGATATGTCATTTATTGGTCCCAGACCATTAGTTAGAGGAGAATTAGATGCTCATAGTGGAAATCATAAAATTTATGAAAGTGTTAAACCAGGATTATCAGGCTGGTGGGCTTGTAATGGAAGATCTAATTTAACCTACGAAGAAAGATTAGAACTAGAATATTATTACTGTAATAATGCTTCACTATTATTAGATATCAAATGTGTTTTTAAAACAATAAAAGTAGTATTTCTAAAAAAAGGTGCTGAGTAGGGAAAATTGAAAATTTTTATCATCTTGCGTTAATGATGTAAATTAAAGGTTGTATTAGTAATGCAATAATTTTAAGGAGTTAATAATTTATGGAAAAGTTAGACAATTATACAGTTATTATGAGTGTTTATTCAAAGGTAAAACCAAGTGATTTAAAAATAAGTATTGAGAGTATATTAAAACAATCATATCCTCCAAGTGAATTTATATTAGTAAAAGACGGAAAATTGACAGTTGAACAAGAAAAAGTTCTAAATAGTTTAACTGATTCTAATATTTTTAAAATTATTGAATTTAAAGAAAACATGGGTGCAGGTGTAGCCTATAATAAAGGAATTGATGAATGTACCAATTCTTGGGCTTCCATAATGGATTCTGATGATTTTGCTGATTCATCTAAATTTGAGAAACAAATGAGATATTTATATAATCATAAAGATGTTGATGTAATTGGCTCAAATGCTGCTGAATTTGTTAATGATATAAATAATGTTATTTCAAATAGAATTATGCCAGAAACAAATGAAGAAATCATTAAATTTGCTCATGGAAGATGTCCAATAATTCAACCTACTGCAATATTTAGAGTTGAATCTGTGCGTAAAGTTGGCAGTTATCAGCACAGTCCATTAACCGAAGACTATGATTTATATATTAGAATGATATTAAATAATTGTAAATTCTATACATATCAGGAAATTTTATACTATGTTAGAACGAGCAAAGATTTTTTTAAACGAAGAGGAGGTATAAAATATTTAAAACCAATACTAAGTTTTAAATATAAGTATTATAAAAATGGTTTTTTTACAACAAAACAATTTATCAAAACTTTTGCTTCATCTTTAATAGTTTCTTTGATGCCCAATTTTTTAAGAAGTTATATATATATAAAATTTTTAAGAAAGTAGGTAAAAAATGAATAAAGATAAAAATAAAGTTATATTTGTTTTTTTAATTTTTGCAATATTGCCATCGATAATAATGGGAATATTAAAAATAAACACATATACTAACTATTTGATTTGGATTTGGGACATTATAATGATTGTTGTATTATTAATATATTGTCTTATAAAAAAATATAAAATACAAAAGAAATATTTCATATATATTGTTTTATTTATGATTGTAATTATAATGCAGATGATGGATTATTCCATTGCACTTGAGGAAGGAACAATAAATAAATTGTATATGATATTACCAATAGTATATTTTACACATTTTTTATGTTCATTTGTCATGTTTGAAGAATCTCAAGATAATTTTAATATTGAATTGTTTTTAAAAAAATTTATTATTTTTATTTTAATTTGTTGTACCTATAATATAATTATTAATATTAATAATTTTACACAAATTTTAAATTTTAATAATAAGTATATTGGATTTTCATCTTTTTTTAATCATAGAAACGGGTTTGGACAATTATTATTTTTAGGAATAATAAGCAATTTTATTATTTTAATTTATAATAAGAATATAAAATATTATGTCACATTATTTATTATGGTATTTAATTTATTATTAACTTTTTCTAGAACATCGATTTTATCTACTTTAGTATTTGTTATCATATATTACTTATTAAATTTATTTCATAAAAGTAACAAAAAGAGAATATTGCATGCTATCTTATTACTATCGATTTTTTGCATAGTAGCATTTTATTGCATAAATAATATAAAAATAATTAATTTTTTTAATTTCTATATATTTAGAAGAGAAGATGGCTTGTCAGGTAGAGATATTATCTGGAAAATTGCACTTTCAAAAATGAATGGAATAAAATTATTAACTGGTAATGGTATTGGCACAACAGCAAGTCTTTTAAATAATTATGGATTAACAAATTCGCATAACTCGGTTATTGAAATATTATTAACTGGTGGAATACCATTTTTAATTTTTTATATTTTAATAGTTTCAAATATTATAAAAAATATCTTGCTTTTTGAAGATAATCAATACAAAAAAGTATATTTATCGTTTATTGTATCATTTTTAGTATATATTATGTTTGAAAAAGTTTTATTATTTAGTACTGGTTATGCACCTATAATATTTACAATATTTTTGGTTATAATTCCAAAATTGATAAAGAAAAGGAGATTATGAATGAATAAAGATTTAATTAGTATTGTTGTTCCAGTTTATGGAGTGGAAGGATATTTAGATAGATGTATTACAAGTATTTTAATGCAAACATATTGTAATTTTGAATTAATTTTAGTAGATGATGGTTCTAGAGATGCTTCTGGTCGAATATGCGATGAATATGCGATGAATGATTCAAGAATTATTGTTATTCATAAAAAAAATGGGGGATTATCAGATGCAAGAAATGCTGGAATAGATATAAGTAAAGGAAAATACATAACTTTTATCGATTCTGATGATTACGTAGAGAATGACTATTTAGAAGTTTTGCATAAAGCAATTAAAAAAAATAATTCAGATATCTCAATTTGTTCTTATCAATCGGTATATGAAAACGGAAAAATTTTAAAACAAAATGAAAATTACTGTAAGGTGCTATCTCCTGAGGAAACGTGTGAAGAAATTTTATATCAAACAAATTTTAATGTTTCTGCGTGGGCAAAAATGTATAAAAAATCTTTCATCAAAGCCTCGCAGCTCTCGATATAACTTTGCTGGCATCATCAGATAAGCGCCTGTTACTGCATCCACCTGATGAATTTGGTCGCGCTTTAAATGATTCAAGCGATATCCATTAAACAACGAAACTTTAGGAAACATTTTATCTAAATGCGTAAAATAGCAAAATGCGTTCCACGGTGTAGGAAAGCCACGTTTACAAGCATGGTCCAATTCACCGTTTTCCAATACCACCTGTACACCCAAACCGCCTACCTCTGGATGCTGCTCTAAATATTCCACAGAAGCGTCTAACGTGTTTCGCTGCATAATGGTATCGGAATTTAAAAACAATAAATATTGTCCTTTGGCCGCCTTAGCGCCAGTATTGCAGCCATGCGCAAAGCCGTGATTTTCAATATGGGATAACAAAACGACTCGATTATCCAGAACGTCATAATACTCACTGGGGCAATCAGAATTATCTACAATAATAATTTCAAACTGAACTCGAGGTTTTGTAGAAAAAATAGCTTCTACCGCCTGTTTTGTCAGCTTTTTTGTATTATAATTGATAATAATGATTGATAAATCCACCAATTCCACATCCAATCGCTGCGAGAGAGACGAAAAATTATAGATTTCTGCACAAAT
>OLWA01000306.1_pt1 | contig 63672 bp, 54 predicted proteins | sample 1673251 | NCBI WGS metagenome assembly OLWA01 (sample SAMEA3178937, study PRJEB25190) | human gut metagenome | biome: human gut; feature: human-associated habitat; material: faeces | place: Austria | collected 2013 | reverse complement strand
TCGAACATCAGAAACAGTCTGGGCATATTATAGTTCTTGGTGTGGGAAGTTTGAGTTCTTAAGAAAAATTCCTCGGGACAATTAGAAAATTTTAATTTGCCGGAAAGGGCGGTGGTGTTTTCAATGGAAATTATGGTGGGGATCTATGCAAGGCTGTCCGTAGAGCATGATAATAAAAAGGACTGCAGCCTGGAGGAGCAGATTCGTCTGGCAAAGCAATGGGTTCATGAAAGAAATCATATCTCTGAGTGTGGAAAAGAAAGTAGTCAGGCAGCAGGAAATCGTCACAGATATACTATTTATGATATTTATAAAGATATGGGATATAGCGGAACCACCTTTGAACGGCCAGGTTTTCAACGACTGATTGCAGACGCAGAGAAGGGGTATATCCGGTGTATTCTGTGTAAAGATGCTTCCCGCATTGGCAGGGATTATCTCAAAACCGGAGAATATCTGGAAAAAATATTTCCGATGCTGGGAGTGAGAGTCATCTGTATCAGTGATCCATATACTGTGGATGAAAATGCATGGGAGTACGAAATGCCCGGCAGCCTGGCGGGAAATTTGAGAAATCTGATGAATGAGTGGTATGCCAGAGACATTGGAAGGAGAGTTCGTCTGGTGAAACAACACAAAAAAGCACAGGGAGAATTTGTCGGAAGCGTGCCACCTTATGGATGGAAGCTTGATGTTCAGGAAGGAAAACGGATCCTGGTGCCGGATGAGCAGCTTGGAAATGTCCTTTGCCTGATGGAATCTCTTCGGCAAAAAGAGATGTCCTATGGACAGATTGCGGACATTCTGAATCAAAGAGGGATCCGGACACCACAGGAATATCGCAACAGTCATAAGGTGTATCAAAGAGAACATCCAGAAAAACAGGGGGATATGATGGGAAAAAGCTCATACCGGAACGATGGAAAAGTATTGTCCCAGGAAACACAGACGGTGTCCCGCTGGGATGCTTCCAGTGTACGTCGTATTATTTTAAAATCCAGAGAATTACAGGATGGGGCTGCAAACTAGAACGCTTCCTGTGAAAATTTATCGCACACCAGAGGGGATTACCACACGGCTTAATACAATCTCACCGGTTTCACTCACATCCTTTACCTCGCTTTCTGGAATCTTAGGAGGATAATCTCCGTAAAGCGTATGAGGCGGAATGACAAAAAGTTCACTGTCATCGTTTGGTGTTTCAAATTGTGGGATCAAAGAAATGTTTTGCAGAGAGATCTGACCGGACAGGATTTCTGCACCGGAGATCACAGTTGGTTCAAAACCTGGAGCAGTGATCTTTAAGTTAAATTCAGAATACGGCTGAATAGATAAAGGCTCCAGACTATACTCCAGAGGAGGGGCAGGCAGATCAATGGTATCGGTCTGACCGTTAGAATCTGTGGTCAGTTCATCCAGCACAATCTCCGGTTCATTGCTGTCTGTGATCTGTACTGTAGCACTGGAAACAGCACGGGAGCTGATCATGGAACTGACATTTACAAGCAGCTGTCCGGTATCCGGGCGGTCCTGCTGTTGCTGTGTAGCATGTAATTGAGACATAGAATTCCTCCATCATTATAAAAAGACATTACATACTATTATATGACAGAGAAAGAAAAGAGTGTCAGCAGCGGGAATGCAGATACATCAGAGCTTCCTCGGTGCTCAACTGATATATATTACAAAGCTTTGCACAGATTTCAGAATCATCGCATCCCATATCGCGAAGCAGGGAAATTGTGTTGTGGATCGCCTGCTCAAGCTTTGCATTGGATTGTTTAAGCTTTGCACTGGATTGTTTAAGCATTGCTTCGGATTGTTTCTGACTATTTTGGACTTGATGTAATTCTGCGATAGTTTCCTCTAATTGCTTTTTAAGCTTTAATTTATCCCGTTCCTGGATGCGTCGGTGTTCCTCTTCACTGTATTCATAAAGAGTCACGGCAATCACCTCATTTCGATGTTTTTTCAGAAAATCTCCCAGAATATTCCGGGAAATACAGTAGTCCACAGCTTCAGTAACAGCAAGATCTAATTTATCCATATAGGAGAGAGGGGCATCTGTTGTTTGGTTTGTAATTGTTACAAGGCATTCCCTGGTTTTTTCAACAAACTGCATATACTGCTTTAGGGTAAGACAGCTATTCTTCAGGTCCTCATTATGTCCTTTATTAATGTTGAGAACCCGGACAGTTAATTCCAATTCCGGATGATCAGTTGCAACTTCAAAGGTGTCAGACAGTTTCAACAGAGTTTCATCTTTTTCCATAGGCTCCATACCGTTATAAAAGGTAACGAAATGTGGAGTAGGAAGAGAGATTAAAGTACTGCTATAGATGTCATTATCCACGGTCAGACCACGTAATGTGTCTGCAATGTAAAGAAGACTGCGAAATGGCATGTTTGGACATATGCTGGCCTGCTGTTCGTAAAAGTATATGTTTGAGAAAAGAATACAGGATACATCATTGTGCATGCCCATATAAATTGCGTTTTCCAGAGTTGTAATGGTAAGGTCATCAGGATTTGTATAATGCGTTCCATTTAGTGCATTATACAGAGATAATAGCGTCTCCTTGTGTGAAAATAACATGTGAAACAGTCGATCCTTATATAACCGATTTACCGGAGGATGTACCGGTGGCTGTTTGAGCGTTGGATCTGTAGTTTGTGTCCGTTTTCTGTAATTTTTCTGATTTTTTTTGTTTTTTCTTTTCATAGATTGTACTCCTTTCTAAGAGGTAATGTCAACGGAAAAATAGAATACGATTGAATATCAAAAAGACATAAAATCAAGATTATTTTTGAGTGAAAAAGATTGTATCATGCCGGAAACAGAAAAACTATCGGTAAAGCACACAAAAAAAGAAGGAAAAAAAGAGAAAAGTTACCAAAGAAAATATCGGGTGGGGAAAAGAGTATTGTTAAAATCAGAAAAAAACACTACAAAATTTTGTAAATTATAACGAAGAGCAGACAAACATTGCCTTATGCTCTCAAAATAAGTATAATAAACGAAGATCTTTACCAAAATCAGAAAAGAGAGGAAATAATAATGGAAACAATTAAAATTAAGTATTTTACGGATCAGATTGACAAATTAGAATATATTGACGGGAAGTCCGACTGGATCGATCTGCGGGCATCGGAGAATGTGACCTTGAAGTCTGGTGACTTTGCACTGATCCCTCTGGGGGTGGCAATGGAGCTTCCGGCGGGCTATGAGGCGCATATCGTCCCACGCAGCAGCACATACAAGAATTTTGGCGTGATACAGGCAAACCATTGTGGGATTGTGGATGGCTCTTACTGTGGTGATAACGATATGTGGAGGATGCCGGTGATTGCTATGCGGGATACCGAGATCCATGTGAATGACAGAATATGTCAATTCCGTATTATGAAAAATCAGCCACAGATCAATTTTGATGAGGTGGAGCATCTTACCGGAAAAGACCGTGGGGGCTTTGGAAGCACCGGAAAGCAGTAATATTAGAGAAATTTATAGAGATATCCACCCTGTCCTGCTACGTTTGATACATGGATAGGGTGTTCTTTGCTGTAATGAAGGGGATAGTGACTATGGAAGTTGATGAAATTAAAACACATCTAAAAGATTGTATCCTAGATTATTATGTGAAGAAGAAAATAAAATGGAAAGACAGTGATACAACAGACTTTTCTCTGCTGCTGGTGGACTATTTCGAAGTGTTGAGAAAACATGTTCCCTCCAAAAAAAGAAAGGTATATATTGCGCCGGAGCTTATGCGAAAAATGGATACACCGCAATATGCCGGATGGAAGAAGAGGTTTTATGAAATAAAAGAAAAGTTTGAAAACGGTGATGATATGAACGATTTTCTCAGCAAAAGAGCTGATGAGAATGGCTTTAAAGACCGGATGCTGACATGCTGGAAAATGCATCATATTCATTTTTATCCGGAAAAGAAGAAGGGGGATATGCTTCTTTTTGTGGTCATCACGGAGGATCGTGTGTATATGGTCGACGTTCTTCCTCATAACAAAAAATATGTATTCTCTACATTTGATCTGCTCAACATTGTTCATTCTAACTGGCGGGAGATATTCGAACCGTACCGGCTCAAAGGATTCATCGATGTAAAACCGGTAATTACTAAAGATGAGGATATCGATAAGCTGCGAAAAGCCGGAATCTGTACAGCGGTACAGTTAGGAGAGGATGTATATGCCCTGGATATGATTGCTACGGACGGTCATAATGCAATGGACGTTATGTATGCCAACAAGATATGCCATTCTCTAGTTCGGAACGAGAAAAAAGGTATTTTCCAGTCATGCAGGTTTCAGGAGGTATCTCTCACTTATAAGATGCATCCGTGTTTCGTTCTGACTTATTATAATGCAGTGGGAGAGAGAGAACAGTGGAGCATATAGCTGAAACGGAATAAAGAAGATTTATAATTGGAAAAATCAAGACAGTTTTGTGACAGAAACTGTCTTTTTCTTGTGCATTTTGTGCAATTTTAGGTTATCTGGGCGAAAAGTATTGCAAATTCAAATTGAGTATGTTATCGTTTTAGTGTTTGAAATGTTCACATAATACATATTATGTGGTGTATAAAATGGGGAGGAAGGAGACCGGATTATGTGGTATGTCATTCATACAATGTCCGGAACTGAGCAGAAATGCGTGCAGCAATGCAGCCAGTATATTGACCCGGCGGATTATAACGAGATGTTTGTACCGCTGTATATGTCAAAGAAGCATTTCAAGCAGGAGTGGCATGATGTTGAAAAGACGTTGTTTCCAGGCTATATATTTGTAGATACCGATCGCATTGAAGCGGTACTGGAAGGGCTAAAAAAAGTACATCAATATACCAAGATCCTGCGTGATGCCGATGCCATCTCTCCAATTACGGAGCAGGAACAGAAGTTTCTCTCTGATATGATGGATGATCGGCATGTCGTACAATATTCCGAAGGATTTCTTATTGGCGAAAAGGTTTGTATCACCTCCGGCCCCCTGAGGCATTATCAAGGCTGTATCAAAACGGTGGACAGGCATCGACGGATCGCCAAGCTGGAAATACCGGTCTTTGGCAGAATGACCCCGGTGGAAGTGGGGTTTGGAGCCGTTCGCAGAGTCAGTCAGGAAGAATTTCAAAAGATGAAACAGCAAAATATCCGGAAATATCAGCCATCTGCTAATCAGGAATCTGGTCAGGTCAGGGTGCTTAAAGGTGCATTTGAAGGTATGACCGGAAAGCTGCTTTGTGCAGATCCGGAAAGGGATGAATGGACGATTGAACTGGAGCTCTTTGGTGTGGAGACGAAGGTGACGTGTCCACGAGAAGAGATTGAAGTAACATGATGGATCATAGTGATATACGTGACATCGTTGTTTGGGTGGCTTACATCATTATATGGAAGAAGTTGTATCGATGGAGTGACGAGTGCCGCGCTTTGTCGTATGACGGATGATAAAGAGCGTGAGCGAAGCCGAAATTGCGGACTGCCGGATGGGGCGGTTGGCGAGTGGCGGAGCACGCTCTTTTTGTATTTTAAGTTTAAAGACAATGTTTGACGGGTTTGTTGTTAAATATAGAAAATGGATGTGAATAAGAATGGAAAAGTTAGATAAATCAGAAATTCCAATATGCAATATATTGGGGGTTAATATTGCCGCTATAAATATGGAGTGGTTAGTTGAGTATACGAAAAAAAATATTGAACAATTATCAGGAAACTATATGTGTGTTTCGAATGTACATACAACAATAATGGCATATGATGATCCTGAGTATATGAAAGTACAAAATGATGGAATAATGGCAATTCCAGATGGAGGTCCGTTATCGTCACTTGGTCGTAAAAAAGGTTTTGATAATATGAGGAGGACAACAGGACCTTCTTATATGGAAGAAATATTTAAAATAAGTGTTCAAAAAGGATATAGGCATTTTTTTTATGGATCAACAGAAGAAACGCTAAAGAAAATGAGAAGTAAATTAATAGAAGAATATCCAGGTTTGCAAATCGCGGGTCTGTATAGTCCACCTTTTCGAAATCTGACTGAACAAGAAGAGAAAGAGATTATCAATATGATAAATGAAAATGCTCCAGATTTTGTTTGGGTAGGCTTGGGGGCTCCTAAGCAAGAAAAATGGATGAATCTACACAAAGAAAAAGTGAGGGGATTTATGGTAGGCGTAGGAGCTGGTTTTGATTATTTGGCGGGAAATATATCTAGAGCACCGCAATGGATGCAAAAATTAAATTTAGAGTGGTTATATAGAATGTTGCAGGATCCCAAAAGACTTTTTAAAAGATATTTGTATACAAATATAAAATTTATTATTTTAAAAAAGTAAATAGCATAGGTGGATATAGATGAAAAAAATAGCTTTTTTTGTACAATGGATGTTATGCGGTGGAGTGGAAAATACATTAATTACACTGTGTGATAAGTTAGATAAGAAAATATATGAAATAACTATATATGTTATAGTCGAGAAAGGTGAATTTATTGATAAAATTCCAATGGGGGTAAAACTGATACAAATTCCAATGTCATCTGACATTCGTGAAAGTATACCTGTTGGGGGAATAAAGATTGCTTGCCGGGAAGCGATATATCAGAGAAAATATGTCGAGGCCACTAAAATGATAATTAATAGGATTTTGATCAATGATAAGTTTTCAGAGTTAAATTGTCAAAAATCAAAGATTCCTCATTTAGATAAAAAGTATGATATAGCAGTTAACTATCATATTCATTCGCCATTTTTGGTTTGGTATTTAGCGGAAAGGGTTCAAGCGAAAAAGAAATATACCTGGATTCATAATGATTTCACAACAACCAATTATCAAATCAATGATTTGAACGTCTATTTAAACAAAATTGATCTTTTTTTCTGTGTATCAAATAAATTAAAAGAGGAGTTTGAACAAATTTGTCCACAATATGTAGATAAAACAATCGTGGCAAAGAATATTATACCTATTAAAAGGATTCAACAGTTAGGAAATGAATTTTACCCTTTGGAATATCCTAAAAACAAATTTATTATTTTAACTGTGGGACGAATTGAAAAAAGAAAAGGATATGATATTGCTGTGGCAGTGGCTGATGAATTGAAAAAATCTGGTTATGAGTTTGAATGGTATATAATAGGGGATGGAACAGAAAAAAATAAAATTGAAAAGATGATAACTAAAAAGAAATTAACAGATTGTATTCATTTATTAGGTGTTAAAGGTAATCCATATCCATATTTTAAAAATTGTGATTTATATGTGCAAACATCAAGGCATGAGGGGTATGTCACTACGGTTACTGAGGCGAAAATATTTAGCAGACCCATAATTTGTACAAATGTTTCAGGTGCCAACGAGCAGATTCTTAGCGGATATACAGGTGATGTGGTGGAGGTTTCTGCAGAAAAAATAGAGGATAAAATCAAATATCTTATAGAAAATAATGAAAAAAGAAAAATGTACACGGAAAATTTGCAAAAAGAGGGGGTAAACGAGGATAATGACTGGTTCCAAAGATATTTTTGAAAATGCAATTAAATTGACGGTGATTACTGTATGTTTTAATGCAAAAAAAACCATAAAAAGAACATTGGAGTCTGTTTTAAGTCAGAAATGCAATAAATTTGATTATTTGATTATTGATGGAAAGTCGACTGATGGAACAGTTGAAATATTAGAAGAATATAAAGAAAAGTTTAAAGATGAAGCAATTAAAATGAATTATATATCTGAGGAAGATGATGGTTTATATGATGCGATGAATAAGGGAATTAGATTAGCTGATGGAGAGTGGCTTATTTTTATGAATGCTGATGATGAATTTTATGATGAGAATGCAATTGAGAATTTTATATTAGAAGCAACGGATAAATCAGCGGTTATTTATGGAGATAGTTGTATTGTAGATGAAAAAGAAATAACATTTAGAAAGTCTCAACCGATTGATACAATTGTTAAGCATTTACCTTTTATTCCGCAATCTGCATTTATAAGAACAGAAATTCAAAGATTGTATTTATTTGACACAAAATACAAAATAGCTGCTGATTTTGACTGTTTTTTACGGATGTATCTTGATGGACATGTTTTTACACAAACAAATAACGTGTTTTCTAAATTTTATATGGGAGGGATTTCTAATAAAGATGAATGGAAAACATATAAAGAAGATATAACGATAAAACACAATAATGGTATTATTAATAAATATAGTTTGATACAATTGTTGAAGTATATAAGAAGATATTGTATGGAGAAAATAAATGTTTTTAAATAAGTTGGTAGGATGCATTCGATTCAATTTTCATGCTCGGATTAATAGAAATATAACATTTAATGGGTGTAAACAATATTTGGGGCGATTTGCTCGTTTAATTACTTCCAATAATGGCAAAATTATGCTTGGAAATAAAACATATTTGTCGGAAAGAAGTTCATTAGGGGCACACAATGAAGGTGTGTTAGAAATTGGAAATAATAATTTTTTTAATTCTAATGTAAATATTATTTGTTATAAAAATATACATATAGGTGACAATAATTTGTTTGCTCAAAATGTAGTTGTTGTTGATCAAAATCATCGATTTGAGAATTGTCAAGAATTAATATGTCGACAGGGATTTAAATGCAAAAAGGTAACAATAGGTTCAGATTGTTGGATTTGTGCTAATGTTGTGATATGTCCTGGAGCAGAGATTCCAGATCATTGTGTGATTGCTGCCAATTCAGTTGTAACATGTAAATTGTTTGAAAGAGGAGTTTATGCAGGTAGTCCTGCACGCTTGATGAGAAAATTAAAATAAAAAGGTGAATAAAATGAAAATTTCAATAATTACAGTCGCGTTCAATTCAGAAAAAACAATAGAAGAAACAATGATATCTGTGTTAAAGCAAACATATAGACCTTTACAATATATAATTATTGATGGTCAATCAGTAGATGGTACACTTGATCTGATAAAAAAATATGAGGATAGATTTAAAAATAAGGGTATAGAATTTGAATATATTTCTGAAAAGGATTATGGAATAAGTAATGCATTTAATAAAGGAATTAGTCTTGTGAGCGGAGAAATAATAGGAATTATTAATTCTGATGATAAATTATGTGATGATTCTTTGGAAATACTTTCTAATGAATATAAAAGGGAGATAGATATATATTATGGTCAATGTGTAATATTTAATGATGATAGTGCTAGAGAATATATTGCTACTCCAAATGCCTCACGAAACTTGAATTTGTTAGATAAGGGAATGGCATTATTTCATCCATCCACTTTTATAACAAAAAGAGTTTATGAAAAATATGGTGGATATGACGAAAAGTTAAAATATTGTATGGATAGAGAATTATTATTAAAATTAAAAAAAATGGGATGCAATTTTAAATATATTGATCATCCATTAGCGTATTATAGAGAAGGAGGAACAAATCAGGTTAATTATAAAAAATGTTCTCGAGAAAATATGGAAATATCAATTCGATATAATACACCATATTATGTTGCGTGGTTAAACAAACAATATTATGTTATTCATGATTATCTGTGGAAAGTTATTAAAACTTTAGGTCTAGAAAGACTATTTCATAAAGAAATTAATGATAAGAGGTTGAGCAATGGGAAGAATGAATATAGATAAAAAAACAACAAATGGTCTAGTATACACTTGGATAATTATTATATTAGCTGATTATATGTTTTATATGCACACATCTTTATCATCAAGACTATATGGTATCATGGTAATATGCTCTTTTATATACATATTGATAAAAAATAATTATACCTTGAAAATAACAAAGTATATATTGTTTGTTTATTTTTTAGAAGGCATTGTTGTATTATTTACTTTTGTAAATAATAGAGTTACATATTCATATTTATGTGCTTTAATTGCAGAATTATTATTAACTATGTACATTGTCGAAAATTTACGTAACAACAGAATATATATTATTGATATTTTTTCGAAAGCATTTTTGATTATGTTTATAGCAGACATTATTTCAGTCATTTTTTGCCTGATTAGCAAAAAATATGATAATGCTTCTTTTGGATTGGTTGGACACAAAAATTATCATTCATTTTTGTTTTTGTTAACCTTAATGTTTAATTCTATATCATTAGAATTAAAACATGATAATCCAGTTAATTTTAAAATAATATTAATTTCAATAATATCGATTATAACAGAAGTTATAGTTGATTCTGCGAGTGGAATTGTTGCAATTTTTTTATATATGTTACTTTTAGTACTCATGCAATTAAAAAAAATAAAATTTATAAATTTATATACAATATTAATCGGATTATTAATTGTAAATTATATTATAGTGATTGCAATGAGTAAAAACAGTGTTTTTTCGTTTATTTTTTCGATGTTAGGAAGAGATGCTGGTTTATCAGGAAGAAGTACAATGTGGAATTTAGCTTTGGAGTTGATAAAAAAGAATTTTTTTTGGGGATATGGTTTTGCTAAAGAGATTAGTTATTATAATTCAGGTACTACTCAATGGGTCATGAATCATTGTCATAATTTTTTCCTTAATTTGCAATTAACAGGGGGAATCATATATTTTGTGATTTATCTTTTATTTTTATTTAAAATTGCAGGAAAATTAAAACATAATAAAAGTAGAGTTTCTTACATAATAACATATGGTATAGGGTGTTATTTGTTGCTTGGAATCTCAGAAATAATAGTCAATGTTAATTCGATGCTGATTCCACTTTTGACATTTGGCTATTTTGTTGACTATTTAACAGAAGAACAAGGCGGAGTAGTGTCATAGATAGCTGGTTATTGATATATAAAAGCTTGAAATTGAATTTGTGTTTTAATTGGAGATTTATGAGCTTGTTTGGAAATGTATTAAGCAATACTATATCTTGCAATCTCTGAGTGGTGGTCTATAAATATACTCTATAATAGAAGGAGAATTTAAAAAATTGTATGATTAAAAAAATTATTAATAAAATTTATTGTATAAAAAATAAAGCTCCATTAAACTGTTATTTTCATTATTCGAGCAAGGTGAAAAAATGCAGTTTTGCCGGACGTAATTATATAAATAAAAATGCTCATATAGAAAAATCGGATATAGGTTATGGAACTTATATTGGTCCGAATTCCAAGATTAGTCAATGTAAAATTGGAAAATATAGTATGGCAGGATTTGATGCATTATTGGGAGCACATCCTTTGCATACAATTGTTTCTGTTCATCCAGCTTTATATTCAACAACGGCACAATATGGTTTTTCATATGCAAAGGAAGATTGTTTTAAAGAGTTTATTTATTTAAGTGATGATGATAAAAAATATTCAATCATAATCGGAAATGATGTCTGGGTTTCATCTGGAACCATTAAAGTATGTCAGGGGGTAACGATAGGGGACGGTGCTATTGTTTTGGCGGATGCTGTTGTGACAAAAGATGTTCCTCCGTATTCCATAGTGGGGGGAGTACCTGCTAAGGTGATTGGATACAGATTTTCTAAAGAACAGATAAATTTTTTATTGAAATTAAAATGGTGGGATAAGGGAGAGGAATGGATTGAAAATCATGTGAATTATTTTTCAGATATTGATAAGTTAATAAAAATAGTTAATGAGGAAAATAAAATTGAAAATAAAATTGAAAATAAAATACTTACTAAAAAGTAATAAAACACTTTGGACATTTGCAAAAATCTTAAAAAGAAAAATTGATATATTATTGTATAATAGAAAACATTATTTGAAATATCGAAAGCTTTCATTGAAACAATATAAGGATATTTGTAATGATTATAGGAAATTAGAAGAGAAAATAATAGAGCAAGTAATTGCACATCAGAAAGAAAACAATGATAAAATTTGGAAAAATATCGATAAAGTTTATTTGGAAAACATCAAAATACTTAGTATTAATGGTGACGAAATGGGAAAAGCCTTTGAGAAGGATGGAAAGATATATAGAGGAATATATAAATCTAGTGAGGCTAGATTTTTAAAGGTATGGAAAACAGGAGTGTTGCAAGGTCTATCAGATTATGAATTACTTCCTAAAGTATGCGTGACAAATTTTTATACAGATGAATTTTCGTTGATATTAGAAATTGATAAAGTTAATATTAATTATATGGCAGTATGGTCGTATGCAATGTTAAAAGATGCATGCGTATTAATAAGCGTTTTAAAAAATATATTGTTGAGATTTAATTTAACTCTTCAAGATGGTCATATGAATAATGTGACTTTTTATCATGGACATCCTATGTTTATTGACATAGGATCAATTATACCATATCAAGAAAGTGGATATAATGAGGAATTGATTTTTTCGGCAGTATATCCTCTTATTTATAAAATGCTAGGCAATTTTATTATGGCAAGAGTTCCATCATATGATGAAAATAATAATGGTATATGGATACAGCCGAGAAGGTATGATTTTAAGACTAGAGAATGTCAATATGCATCTAAATGTGCAAAAAAATATTATATACGTTATGGAAATTTTTTAGCGCTGTGTACACTATATAAGGTTCTTGAATTAAATTGGATTCAACCAGAGTATTTCGATGTTTTATTTCCTGTAAACCCAGAGGATTTGAGTAAATATGAAGAATTCAATTTGACAAAAGAATGGCTGTCAAGTTTTGAAAAATTAGAAATACAGAGTATTTGTAGTGTTGGAGGAGGATATTTAGTTTTAAAAAATATTAATAAAAGTTATTCAGATATTAAAAGAAGGTATATTGATTATAATGAAAAAAGATTGGATTATTATTATAGTACAGCTTTGGAAAAAAATAGAAATGTAGACTTTTATCTGTTGAATTATATTTATTGTAAAAATAATATAATTCAACAGATAAAAAGTGACTTAGTAATTGTTGTTGATCCGATAAATAATATTGCTCTTTATCAAAATTCATCCTTAGCATCCATTTTTGAAAGATTAAACAAATTAACTTCAAAATATATATTTTTTGTTTTTTATCTTAAACATAGCAATTCTAAAATTAGAGATAATATTAGAGGGGATGAAATGAGTGCATATAAAAAAGAATTGCATAAAAAATTTATTATAATAAAAGATGAATATTGTATAAAGAAACAAAATCAGACGGAGTTTTATTTAGTATTGGTTAGAAAAAAAGATTTTGTTGTATAAATGTTTAGTGTAAAAGGTAATATAATTGTTTTGGATCGGGAAAATAGATAAAAGTATTTTGTAGTACTGTAAGTAATCTGAGTATTTTTATACAGAGGAGAATTACTATTGGAGATGGTAGAATTAAAAAGTCGAAATCAAAATCAGAAAAGTCAAAAACATGGCTAGTGAAAATCGTTATGTTTATATGTTGTAGGGAGAAGTATTCATGTTAAGGGTATTAAAAAAAAATTATGTACAAATGTCTGAACCAGCTAAGGCAAGTATGTGGTATGTTTTTTGTAATTGCTTGCAAAAAGGAATTGCATTATTTGCAACACCTATTTTTACGAGAATGATGAGTACAAATGATTATGGCGTTTATACAGTGTATCAGTCGTGGTATTCTATTTTGATCATATTTACAACATTGAATATGTTTTTTAGTGTTTATAATAACGGTTTGGTAAAATATGAAAAAGATATTGATGGCATGACATCATCTATGTTGGGACTATGTACAACATTGACAATATCGTTAGGAATAATTGTATTTTTGTCGTTGAATTTTTGGATAAAAATATTTGGATTATCAAAAATAATAATAGTGGCCATGTTTGTGCAACTTGTTTTTGAACCTGCAACTAATTTTTGGATGGCAAAGCAAAGGTTTAGGTATAAGTATGTGCCGGTAGTAATCATTACGCTTTTAAATTCATTTATTTCCACAATTTTATCTATTGTTTTAGTTAAGTTATGTGACAATAAAGGAGAAGTTAGGGTAATATCATATATTTTTATACAAGTTTTTTTGGGAATGTTCATCTATTTTTCTATTATGAAAAATGGAATGCGTTTTTTTAGCAAAAAATATTGGAAATATGCTATGAAATTTAATATTCCATTAATTCCCCATTACTTGTCGTATACTATACTTAATCAGGCGGATAGGTTAATGATAAGCTATATGGTAGGAAAATCAGAAGCTGCAATATATTCTGTGGCATATACCATAGCTATGATGATGCAAATAGTTACACAAGCAATATCTAATTCTTTGACTCCATATATCTATCAAGCAATTAAGGAAAAAAAATATGATGATATTAAAAGGATATCAAATATTCTTTTAATATTCATGGGTTTGCTTTGTGTAGGTATAATGTTTTTTTCACCAGAAATTCTTAAGATATTTGCATCAAAAGAGTATTTGAATGCGGTATATGTGATGCCTCCTGTTGTAGCCAGTACATATTTTATGTTTTTGTATCCATTGTTTTCTACTATAGAATATTATTATGAAAAGACATATTATGTCATGGTTGCATCAACGAGTGGTGCAGTTGCTAATATAATTATGAATTTCATTTTTATAAAAAAATGTGGATTTTATGCAGCTGGATATACGACATTGGTTTGTTATATTATATTTGCATTTGTACATTATTATTTTTGTGGAAAGGTTTTGGAAAATCAATCATTAAAATGTATTGATTTATTTAATATACCTGCAATTTTAATCATCTCATCTATTGTTATTATAATGGCGTTTATATCATTGTTGTTATATCAGTTTGAAATGATTCGATACATTTTATTGGTTGCACTAATTGTTATTTGTTTATGGAATAGGAATTTGATTTTAAAAAGTATTAATATTTTAAAAAGATAATAAAATATATATAATACTATTGCAGTTAATAAGGGGCGATTATTTGAAAAAAAATATATTAATAATACATAATTATTATAAAATTCCAGGCGGTGAGGATTCTGTAGTAAAAAATGAAAAAAGGTTATTGGTGTCTAATGGTCATCATGTATTTGTATATACACGTAATAATAAGGAATTAGATAATTTTACAATTTTAAAAAAGATGTTATTACCATTTACGATGATATTTAATTTAAGAACATATTATGAAGTGAAAAAAATAATTAAAGAACAAAAAATAGATATTGTACATGTTCATAATACTTTGCTTTTAATTAGTCCTGCGGTTTATTATGCTGCTAAAAAAATGAAAGTACCGATTGTACAGACGGTTCATAATTTTCGGCTGTTATGTGTAGGGGCAACTTTTTATCGAAATGGAAAAATTTGTGAGAAATGTGTAAAAGAAAATCCATTGGTAGCGGTGCGATATGGTTGTTATCGAAACAATAGGTTTCAAACTTTTGCATGTGTAATGAGTATGTTGATACATAGACATATTGGAATTTATAAGAAACTGAACTATATATGTTTGACAGAATTTAACAAGGATAAATTATTAGAATTTAATCAAATGAACGAGAGTAATGTGTATATCAAACCTAATTATGTTTGTAATGATAATCATAAGATTATTCCACATATAAAGCGTAAAAATCAGGTTGTATATGCTGGGCGTTTAGATGAACTAAAGGGAATAGAAATTTTATTCAATGCATGGATAAAATGCGAAAAAGACAATATGACATTAATAGTATGTGGAACAGGTCCAATGGAAAATTGGTGCAAAAAATTTATTGAACATAATGGAATAACTAATGTTTTTCTTAAAGGTTTTGTTTCTAATAATGATGTAAAAAGGATTATAAGTGAATCTAGGGCTCTTATATTACCTACACAGTGGTACGAAGGATTTCCGATGAGTATTGTGGAAGCATATTCGGTTGGGACTCCGGTTATTGGATCAAACATGGGAAATGTTGGAGATATTATTGTTGATAAAATCACAGGATTATTGTTTGATCCAAAATCAGAGGATGAATTGGCTGAAAAAATTGATCAAATATGTGATATGGCATTAGAGGAAGGTGTATACAATGAGTATGTAAATAAATATACGGAGAAAGAAAATTATAAAGAATTAATGAATATATATAATTCCATTTATGAAAAATGTAGATAATGAAAGAAAACGTTAATAAAAGTCATTTGGTCATATTGGAAAAGAGTGGGACTTTGGAGAATCCACCAGAACCGAAAGTAGACTCCCAAAAGAAAAAACTAAAATATAAGAAAAAAAACTTGCGCTATAGCTCATGCAGAGAGATAATTATATTATCAATTCAGGGAAAGGAAGCACAAAATAATGAAACAAAAAAAGGTTAGCAAGGATGTATATGTAATAAACAAAAATAACTATTTATGTAGAAGAAAAATTAATATAAAACAGAAAATTATGTTTGGATTTGTATTTCAACCTATATGTTTAATGACAAATTACATCTACACACAGGCAAAAGAAAAAGAATTTGATTTTCTGAAAAAAGGCGGACATATGTTTGATCCGATTAATGAGTATATTACTCATTTTTTGTATTTGATTATGAAATTTGGAATCCTTATTCTTGTCATATGTTTTTTGTTTATGATTATAAAGAAGATTTTTAAGCGTTATTTGTGATTTTTCTCTGCAAAAAAGAAAACCCCTCTTTTCTTCTTGACTTTATGGAATACCTGATTTAATATACTCATAAATAGGTAACTTACGAGTTACTAACTTATGAGTGTGATAAATGGAGGTGAGCAAATGAGTCGGTTTTATTGTCGTGAAGATGAACTTAGAAAGTTGAATAAACGATATGCAGGAGATAAGTTTGAATGCGTTGTCATCTACGGAAGGCGGCGTGTTGGCAAAACGGCGCTGATCAATGAGTTCTGCAGGGATAAGCCGGTGATTTTCTTTTCCGCCTTAAACACAACAGGAAAGGAGAATCTGGCGGCTCTTTCAAAGGCAATCATGAGCTTTGAACGTCCGGACACGGATTTGGTACCTGAGTTTGGGTCTTATGATGCTGCACTGGATGAGTTGACAGCACTTTCAAAGGATAAACGTATTGTATTTGTTATAGACGAGTATCCGTATCTTGCAAAGGCAAAGCCCGCTATTTCAGCAATGCTGCAGCACATTATTGATCATAAATGGGCAGATTCAAAGATGTATATGATCCTTTGCGGTTCCTCTATGAGTTTTATGGAAAGTCAGGTGCTTGGGAGTCAAAGTCCTTTGTATGGAAGAAGAACTGCCCAGTTTAAGATTGAGCCATTGAATTATAAGGAAACAGCGGTATTCCATCCCGATCTGTCGGCTGAAGATAATTCCCTGATCTATGGAATTACAGGAGGAGTTCCTCATTATATCAATAAGCTAGATGTAAAAGATAGTGTGGATGAAGCGTTGCTGGAAAATTTTTTTGACCGTTCCAGTTATCTGTATGAGGAACCGGGAAATTTGCTTAAGCAGGAACTTAGGGAGCCAGCCATTTATAATGCAATTATTAAAGCGATTGCAGAGGGGGCTTCCAGAATGAATGACATCAAGTTGAAGGTTGGTGAGGAGAATTCCATCATATCGAAATATTTGAAGACATTGATTGATCTTGGTATTGTCAAAAAGGAAACTCCGATTGCAGAAAAGCCGGGCAGGAAAACCATTTATTTGTTAGCAGATAATTTTTTTCGGTTCTGGTACCGGTTTGTGCCTGTCAATATGAGTGCGATTGATTCCGGCAGAATTACAAAGATATATCCATATGCTGTAAAACAGTATTTTTCAGATTATATGGGGTTGATCTTTGAGAAGATGTGTCAGGATTATCTGCTTTATTATTTGGATAACCTTCCAATTGAACTTAGTGAGATTGGTCAATGGTGGGGAACAGATCCGAGGAAGAAAAAGCAGGTACAGATTGATATTGTCGGAACTCCGGTCAGGGGGAAAGAATATATTATCGGTTCGTGTAAATATAGAAATGAGAAAATTGGTTTGGATGAGCTTGATCTGCTCAGAGATTATGCATCGGTTTTTGGAAAGGGAAATCGTTATCATTACTATATTTTTTCGAAAGGTGGATTTACGGATGGACTTCTGCAGGCTCAGGAGCGAGGCGAAGTAAGACTGATGTCGCTGGAAGACCTTTACCGGTGTGATATTTCGGCATCAAAATAATGAGGAGTGAGAAAACAAAAAGATCAAAAATAAAATAAGCCGCTTTGCGGCTTATTTTATTGCGCAAATATATCAGTTAAAATAATAAGGAGAATGTTACCATGAATCAACGAAAATTAAAAAAACTCTTCCTTGCCCAGAGTTATCTTGACTCCTGGGAGGAATATCAGCGCAGCCTGCGCAAACAGAGCTATATAACATGGGATTATGTGATCCTGACTGCTTCCAACGAGGAGCAGGCATTAGCATACCGTCAGCAGATTGATGACCGGCTGGCGATGGGACAGCTGCCAGAGAGTACGACATATATGGTTCTTTCAGATCCTGATGGCAAGAGAGTAGGATCTGGAGGAGCCACTTTTAATGTATTGCGTTATATTGCCGGGCAGGATGATGAAGAGCAACGGGATCATTTTAAAGGAAAGAGAATTTTGGTGATCCATTCGGGGGGAGACAGTAAGCGTGTGCCACAGTATTCGGCATGTGGTAAGCTTTTTTCGCCGGTTCCGAGGGCACTGCCGGATGGCAGGTCTTCGACATTATTTGATGAATTTATTATAGCGATGACTTCTTTAGCGGGACGTTTTCCGGATGGAATGGTTGTTCTATCCGGGGACGTTCTTTTATTGTTTAATCCATTGCAGATTGATCTGCAGTATCATGGCGCTGCGGCAATCTCAATGAAGGAGCCTGTGGAGATTGGTCAGAATCATGGTGTGTTCCTGAATGACGGTCACGATCATGTAGCCAGATGTATGCAGAAGCAGTCGGTGGAGACACTGCAGGCTGCAGGGGCTGTCAATGATAATGGAATGGTTGATATTGATACAGGAGCCGTGGTGCTGGATGCAGAGCTGTTAAATGCCTTGTTTCATTTGATCAGCACAGATGGAAAAGTGGATGATCAGAAGTTTGCACAGTTTGTTAATGAAACGGCAAGAGTAAGCTTTTATGCGGATTTTCTATATCCTTTGGCAGAAGAAGCGACACTTGAGGCATTTCAGAAGGAGACGCCGGAGGGAAGCTTTTGTCCGGAGCTGACAGAATGCAGGAAACAGATCTGGGATGCGCTTCATACATTTTCTATGAAGTTGATCTGTCTGTCACCGGCTGAGTTTATTCATTTTGGTACAACTCATGAGCTGCGAGATTTGGTGAATGAGGGGGTGGATGATTATGAGTTCCTTGGATGGGAGAAACATGTTCTGACAAATGCGCCGAAGCAGGGCGATTATGCGGTGAACAACAGTTTTATTGCACCGGATGCCGTGATCGGAGATGGAGCTTATATCGAGGACAGTTATATTGGAAGCGGGGCAGTCGTTGGTTCGGGAAGTATTGTATCCGGTATGTATCTGGAGCGTGTAACTTTGCCCTCGGGTATGGTGTTTCATACATTGGTCCTGCCGGGAGAACGCTATGTGACCAGAGTATACGGAGTACAGGATAATCCTAAAGGATCACTGCAGGCAGATAGTCCCTGGATGGGAACGACGATCAGCCGATTAATGGATATTTATGATATTACACCGGAGGATATCTGGGGAGAGGAAGGAAAGCAGCCTTTTTATCTGTGGGATGCCAAGCTGTATACAGTGGAAAGTGATCGCAAGAGCAGCGTAGATAGTGCATTAAATCTCTGCCGTATTATGCTGGGAGAAGCCTCGGAAGAGGAAGCAAATCAGTGGCTTGCAAAGGAAAGATTGAGCTTATGCAGTAGTTTTAATCAGGCAGATGTCTGTGCGATTGTACCGTGGAAGAGGCAGATTGAAGATCTGGTACTGGTGTCCTGTTTTACGGATAGGTTAATGAAGGGGGATTATTATGAAGATGCCTTGGAGACTTTTGGAGATACCGGGATCAAAGAGTCACAGCACAGGCTATTGATGGAGAAGGCAGAGAATGCACCGTTTTCAGAGAAAATCCGTATCTGGTATGCACTGTCCCGTTATATGAGACAAAGACGTCAGAATTTTGATGGCATGAAGTATGACGATTTGGAAAGTCTTTGTTTTGATGAGATTCAGAGAGTGATCTATGAGAATGGTAAAGAGAAGATTCCGGCGTTTGAAGACTTTCATATTGTGGAGGATGAGATTAATGTAGCTTTGCCGGTTCGTGTGAATTGGGGTGGCGGCTGGACGGATACACCGCCACATTGCAATGAAAAAGGCGGTGTTGTTTTAAATGCAGCGATTAAACTAAAAGGAGAGTATCCAATTCGAGTGACGATTAAACGAATTGATGCGCTGGAAATTCAATTTGAGAGTCAGGATATTGGTGTAAGTGGTGTTGCGACGACTGTGTCCGAGATTCAGGACTGCCACAATCCGTATGATTTTTTTGCATTACATAAGGCGGCGTTAATTGCCTGCGGTATTATTCCTATTGAGGGAAAGCATGATCTGCAGGTGATTTTAAAGAAACTGGGTGGAGGATTTTATTTGTCTACACAGGTGATCGGGGTGCCAAAAGGTTCCGGACTGGGGACAAGTTCTATTTTGTCCGGAGCCTGTGTCAAGGCTATATTTAAGTTCTTTGGACAGCCGGTAAGTGATGATGACCTTTATGATATTGTGCTTTGCATGGAACAGATTATGAGTACCGGAGGCGGCTGGCAGGATCAGGTAGGCGGAGTGACACCGGGAGTGAAGATGATCACTACCGAGCCGGGAATTAATCAGGTGATTCATGTGGAGAATGTTGTACTGAGTGATGCCGTAAAGGAAGAATTGCAGGAAAGGTTTGCGTTAATTTATACCGGACAGAGACGTCTGGCACGTAATCTGCTTCGGGATGTGGTTGGCGGATATATTGGTGGACGCAGGGAGTCGGTGGAAGCACTTGATCAGATGCAGAGAGTAGCAGCTTTAATGCAATTTGAATTGGAGAGAGGAAATGTTGACCGTTTCGCCAAACTTTTGAATGAACATTGGGAGTTGTCCAAAAAACTGGATTCCGGATCTACCAATACATGTATAGACCAGATTTTTCTTGCATGTGAGGATTTGGTGGATGGTCAGTTTATTTCCGGAGCCGGTGGTGGAGGTTTCCTTCAGGTGATTTTGAAAAAGGGAGTGACAAGACAACAGCTTCATGAGAGACTTTACAGCATTTTTCAGGATAGCGGTGTCGATGTCTGGGATACGGAATTTATCTGGGATTAGTATAAGGATTATCCAATATTCATGGATTGGTTTTGGGAAAGGAAGATATATTTATGTTAAAGGGAATACCAAAGGTTTTAACACCGGAGATGTTAAAGATACTTTGTGAAATGGGACATGATGATGAGATTGTAATTGCAGATGCACATTTTCCGGCTGAGGCAATGGGAAAACGTGTGATCCAGTATCCATGTATCAGTGCACCGGAGATGGTGGAGGCAATCGTAAAGGTGATGCCTTTAGATACTTATGTAGATGCTCCGATTAAGGTAATGAGTCTGGTGGAGTCGGATATTCAGAAGGGAATGAAGACGCCGGATATGTGGGAGCAAGTCAGGGTAAGTGCCAGTGAAATTGAGCAGTTTGAGGTGAAATTAGGGGAATATGAACGGTTCGAATTTTATGAGCATGCCCGGAAAGCGTATGCGATCATTCAGACTGGAGAGGAACGTCAGTATGGTAATTTTATGCTTCGTAAAGGTGTGGTGTTAAAGTGAATGAATTGTCCTATTTTACGGACAGAGCGGTGAGATCGGAACGTGTGATATATACACCTACGATTTTTGCAAAGGATGCATTGGTGTATCTGCAGGAAGTCGGTGAGCTTACGGCGTTAAAGGATCATAGTAGTTGCAGAAAAGATCTGGATTCCTTTCTGTTCTTTGTGGTGAAGGATGGAGCCGGAGAGGTGGAATATGGTGGAGAGGTGCATCAGTTGACCAAGGGAGACTGTGTATGGATTGATTGCCGACAGCCATATTGTCACAGAAGCTCTTCGGACCGGTTATGGACACTTGGATGGGTGCATTTCTATGGAAAATCGGTAAAAGCAGTCTATGAGAAATATTTGGAACGTGGCGGAAAGAATGTATTTCACACGGAAAAAATGACCGGATATACGCATCTGCTGGAGACTGTGCAGGTGATGGCAGACTCGGAGGACTATATCAGAGATATGCGCATTAATGAATATCTTCAAAAGCTGTTGACTTTGTTAATGGAAGAAACATATCGTCCGGTACAGCAAAGTAGTCGTGCCAAACAGGAAAACATTCAAAAAGTAAGAGATTATCTGGAGGCACATTATGAAGAACGTATTACTCTGGAAGGGCTGGCAGAGCGGTTCTATATCAATAAGTTTTATCTGACAAAGCTGTTTAAACAGACGTATGGGGTGACAGTGAATTCTTATCTGATGCAGATCCGGATCACCCGTGCCAAGCAGCTGTTGCGTTTCACAGATCTGTCTATTGAACTGATCGGAGAGAAGTGTGGCATTTCAGATCCAAATTATTTTTCGAGAGCATTTAAGAAGATGGAGGGATTGACACCGGGAAGATATCGACGGATGTGGTGAAACAATATTGTGCTATTTTGTAAATAAACATGCCAATATCGTCACTTGTTTTCAGATATGCCTGACTCTAAAATAACGATTGTATTAGTAAACAGGAAAAATCGTTATGGAGGCAAGCATATGAAAAAAGCATTAATTACAGGTGTTACAGGACAGGATGGATCATATCTGGCAGAGTTTTTATTGGAAAAAGGATACGAAGTACATGGAATCACACGGCGTGCTTCTATTTCCAATACTGCCAGAATTGATCATTTAATTAAGGACAATAAAATTACATTACATGATGGGGATCTTTCTGATTCCTCTTCTTTAATTCGTATCATCGGCATGGTTAAGCCTGATGAAATCTATAATCTTGCAGCACAATCTCATGTGCAGGTTTCCTTTGATGTGCCGGAATATTCCGGTGATGTGGATGCGATTGGCGTCCTCCGTATTTTAGAGGCTGTCCGTATTCTTGGACTGACAAAAACAACAAAAATATATCAGGCATCGACCTCTGAACTTTATGGAAAAGTGGAGGAAGTGCCACAGAAAGAGACAACTCCATTTCATCCGTACAGTCCTTATGCAGTGGCAAAGCAGTATGGGTTCTGGATCGTGAAAGAGTATCGTGAAGCATATGGAATGTTCGCGGTCAATGGTATTTTATTTAATCATGAATCGGAGCGTCGTGGAGAAAATTTTGTAACCAGAAAAATTACGCTGGCAGCAGGGCGTATTGCAGAAGGTCTGCAGGATCATCTGGAACTGGGAAATATGGATTCGTTGCGTGACTGGGGATACGCAAAAGACTATGTGGAGTGTATGTGGATGATTTTGCAGCATGATACTCCGGAGGATTTTGTGATCGCAACTGGTGAGCAGCATACAGTACGAGATTTTACAGAAAAAGCGTTTGCGGCAAATGGAATGAAAATTCGCTGGGAGGGTACCGGAGTTGATGAGAAGGGATACGATGCAGAGACCGGCAAGCTTCTTGTCAGCGTAAATCCACAGTGGTTTCGTCCAACAGATGTAGATAATCTCTGGGGAGATCCGACGAAGGCGAAAACAGTTCTTGGATGGAATCCACAGAAGACCAGTTATGAAGAGCTGGTGCGTATTATGTCGGAACATGACAGGGCTTTGGCAAAGCGTGAGCGTGCGGTGAAGGATGCTGAGTAAAAGAAAAGAGGAAATGATTATGATGGAAAAAAATGCAAAAATATATGTGGCAGGTCATAGAGGAATGGTTGGATCTGCGATTGTACGTGAGTTAGAGAGACAGGGGTATCATAATATAATAACCCGGACACACAGTGAACTGGATCTGTGTCGTCAGGATGATGTGGAAGCATTTTTTGTACAGGAAAAGCCGGAATATGTATTCCTTGCAGCAGCAAAGGTTGGAGGTATTGTTGCAAATCAGAATGCATTGGCAGATTTTATGTATGACAATATGACTCTGGAGATGAATGTGATCCATTCGGCATGGAAGAATGGCTGTAAAAAATTGGAATTTTTAGGCTCTTCATGTATTTATCCAAGAATGGCTCCACAGCCTATGAAGGAGAATTGTCTTTTGACATCGGAATTGGAGAAGACAAATGAGGCGTATGCCTTAGCAAAGATTTCCGGTTTGAAATATTGTGAATTTTTGAATAAGCAGTATGGAACTGATTATATTTCTGTGATGCCAACAAATTTGTATGGCCCGAATGATAATTATCATCCGATACACAGTCATGTACTGCCGGCACTGATCCGGCGTTTTCATGAGGCGAAGGAAAGTGGGGCAAAAGAAGTTACCTGTTGGGGAGATGGTTCTCCACTGAGAGAGTTTTTATATGTGGATGATCTTGCAAATCTTTGTGTATTTTTGATGAATCATTATAGCGGTGATGAGACGGTTAATGCAGGAACTGGCAAAGAGCTGACAATCAAGGAATTGACGGAAATGGTTGCAAAGGTCATTGGTTATACAGGAGAAATCAAGTGGGATCCATCCAAACCGAATGGAACGCCGAGAAAGCTTTTGGATGTCAGCAAGGCAGAAAAGCTGGGGTGGTCGTATAAGACGGAGCTGGAGGAAGGAATTCGTTTATCCTATGAGGATTTCCTTAATAATCCAATGAGAGCAGAACGGTGAAAAATGGAGGGTTGATTTATTATGAATTTAGTATTATTGTCCGGAGGCTCAGGAAAGCGTCTTTGGCCTCTTTCCAATGACATTCGTTCGAAGCAGTTCATTCCTTTTTTGAAAACGGAAAACGGTTACGAATCAATGGTACAGAGGGTTTATCGTCAGATTAAAACGGTGGATCCGGATGCTGTAGTAACGATTGCTACCTCAAAGACACAGGTGTCGTCCATTCATAATCAATTGGGAGAAGATGTGGGAATCAGTATTGAACCCTACCGTCGTGATACATTTCCGGCTATTGCTCTGGCTGCTGCATATCTGAAGGATATCCAGGGAATCGGAGAGCAGGAATCGGTAGTTGTTTGTCCGGTGGATCCTTATGTGAATGATGATTATTTTGCGGCATTAAAGGAGTTGGGTAATCTGGCAGCAACAGAAGATGCAAATCTGGTATTGATGGGGATTGAGCCTACATATCCAAGTGAAAAATACGGCTATATTATTCCTGAGACAAACGAGAAGGTAAGTGATGTATCTGTATTTAAAGAAAAGCCAACGACAGATGTAGCCAAGGAATATATTGCCCAAGGTGCACTTTGGAATGGTGGTGTTTTTGCATTCAGGCTGGGACATGTGTTGCAAAGGGCGCATGAGTTGATTGATTTTACCGATTATGCAGATCTTTTTGATAAGTATGAAACATTAGAAAAGATATCCTTTGATTATGCTGTAGTGGAGCATGAAGAATGGATTAAGGTGATGCGTTTCGCAGGAGAGTGGAATGATCTTGGAACGTGGAACTCTTTGACAGAGATCATGGAGGAAAATTCTATTGGAAAAGCCATTTTTGATGAGATGGCGGAGGATACCTATGTGATCAATGAAATGAATGTGCCGGTACTTTGTATGGGGACGAATCATATTGTGGTATCGGCAAGTGCAGAAGGAATTCTTGTTTCCGACATTGACAGAGCAGACAGTATTAAACCATATGTGGATCAGATTGATCAGCAGATCATGTATGCAGAAAAGTCTTGGGGAAGCTATCGGGTCATCGATCTGGAAGAGGAAAGTGTGACCATAAAGGTAACTTTAAATCCGGGACATCGAATGAATTATCATAGTCATGAACATCGTGATGAAGTATGGACAATCCTTTCAGGTAAAGGACGTACTATTGTAGATGGAATGGAACAGATTGTGCATGCGGGAGATGTGATCACAATGTCAGCAGGATGCCGTCATACAATTATTGCAGAAACAGAGTTGCAGGTAATGGAGGTACAGCTCGGCAGACAGATCAATGTTCATGATAAGAAGATATATGAATTGGAAAGATAGAAGGGTGAAAAATGGATAGAAAACCGTTTTTATTGAAACCGGCAGCGAAGGATTATCTTTGGGGAGGGAGTCGGTTAAATGATGATTTTGCAAAAGGAATCGACATGGAGCCTTTGGCGGAAACATGGGAATGTTCCACCCACCCGGACGGACCAAGCCTGATTGCCAGTGGGGAATTTCAGGGAATGCAGCTTGCGGAGCTTTTGCAGCGTTTTCCAGAATTTTTGGGAACGCATCCTTTATCCAATTCATATCTGGAAAAGGGAGAACTCCCTATTTTGATCAAATTTATTGATGCCAAAAAGGATCTGTCGGTGCAGGTACATCCGGATGATCAGTATGCCAGAGAAGTTGAGCATGAGCTTTTTGGAAAGACAGAGATGTGGTATGTTCTTGATGCCGCAAAGGATGCCAAACTGGTATATGGTTTCTACCATGATATGAGTAAGGAAAAACTTCGGAAAAGTCTGACAGAGGGAACTGTGGAAAAGTATCTTCAAAAGGTCAGGATTCACCAGGATGATGTGTTTTTTATCGAGTCAGGGACGGTTCATGCGATCGGTGCCGGTGCGTTGATTGCCGAGATACAGGAAAATTCTAATCTTACATATCGTATGTATGATTACAATCGTCGAGATAAACAGGGAAATTTGAGGGAGCTTCATATTGATAAAGCGTTAGATGTTGTAAATCTGAAACATAGCAAGGAACCCAGACAGCCACTTCGTTTACTTCGATATCAGCGGGGCTGGGCAACAGAGCTATTATGTCGGTGTCAGTATTTTCAAGTAGAAAGAATGTTATTAAATACGGAAAGTTGTCGGGAAATGGCAGATTTTAGGACGGATACCAGTTCTTTTCAAGTGCTTCTTTGTACTAGTGGATGTGGTTTATTAATGTATGGTGGAAATGGTGCATTGCAATTTTTTAAGGGTGATTGCATTTTTGTGCCTGCAGATTCCGTTGCTATAAAGATACATGGAAATGCACAGTTGCTGAAGATAACATGTTGAGAACGGAAGTGAGCAGGGAAAGTAAAGGAAAATCCGGAAATGAAGAGACAGATGGGAATCAGAGAGTTAGGAAAAGCTGGAAACAAAGAGATGGGAGCGAATCGGAAAGGACGGATCAATGGAACAGAATATAAAAAACGAGTATAACAGATGGCGGAAATGTGTAAAAGAGAGCGATCTGCAGCGTGAGTTGCAGGAAATGGACAGACGGGAGGATTTGATTGCGGATGCGTTTTATCGAAATCTTGCTTTTGGAACAGGTGGGTTAAGAGGCGTTATTGGCGTCGGCACCAACCGTATGAATGTGTATACTGTGGCAAAGGCATCTCAGGGTCTGGCTGATTATATATGTAAAAATTTTTCGGAAGAAAAAAGAAGTATTGCAGTGAGCTATGACAGCAGAATTAAATCGGATTATTTTGCAAAAGTTGCCTGTGGCGTTTTTGCAGCAAATGGAATTCATGCATATATTTATTCAGAGTTAATGCCAACACCATGCCTTTCCTTTGCTGTGCGTTCTCTGGGATGTGCAGCCGGTATTATGGTAACAGCTTCTCATAACCCTTCGAAATATAATGGATATAAGGTGTATGGTGTAGATGGCTGCCAGATTACGACAGAAGCTGCGTCTATGATTCTTGCAGAAATTGATAAACTGGATCTTTTTGAAGATGTAAATAAAATGTCTTTTGAAGAGGGAGTGCAGAAAGAAATAGTATCCTATATACCGGACAGAGTATATGATGAATTTACGGAGAAAGTAAAAGCTGAAAGTCTTCTGTCAGACAATGTTTCTGTGGATAAAAATGTTTCTATTGTTTATTCGCCACTAAATGGCACAGGTCTGAAACCGGTGCTTCGTGCATTAAAAGAAAGCGGATATACTAATATTACTGTTGTAAAAGAGCAGGAAAAACCGGATGGAAATTTTCCGACATGTCCGTATCCTAATCCGGAGATGCGAAAAGCCATGGAGCTGGGAATTAAATATGCCAAAAAATATGATGCGGATTTGCTTCTGGCAACGGATCCAGACTGCGATCGCGTTGGGATTGCCGTTAAGGATAAAAATGGTAAGCATATTTTAATGTCTGGAAACGAAGTGGGAATGCTTCTGTTAGATTATATTTGCACGAGAAGAATTGCTATGGGGACAATGCCGAAAGATCCGGTAATGATCAAGACTATTGTTACGATTGACATGGCAGAACGGATTGCTGCACATTATGGTGTACGTACGATCAATGTATTAACTGGGTTTAAATTCATTGGAGAGCAGATTGGATTATTGGAAAAACAGGGCAAAGAGAAATCTTATATTTTTGGATTTGAGGAGAGCTATGGTTACTTATCTGGCGGGTATGTCCGTGACAAGGATGCGGTAAACGGGGCGTTTTTGATCTGTGAAATGTTTGCCTATTATGCATCAAGGGAAACGACTCTTCCAGAAAAATTGGAGGAATTGTATCAGACGTATGGTTACTGTTTGAATACATTACATTCTTATGAGTTTGATGGAGTGTCAGGCTTTGAAAAGATGCAGAGGATTATGGAAGACTTCCGTGAAGGAGTGTCATTATTTGCTGGCAAGAGGGTATTGAAGTGTCTTGACTACAGCCAGGGGCTGGACGGTCTGCCTGAGTCGGATGTGCTGAAATATTTATTGGAAGGTAATTGTTCTGTGGTTGTTCGTCCATCTGGAACAGAACCGAAGCTTAAGACATATATTTCTGTCAGTGCGGAGAGTATGGAACAGGCTGAAAAAGTGGAAGAAAAGATTGTAGAGGAACTGAGAGAGAGGATGCAATAAAGTTGAAGCTTTTAGTAAAAAATGGCAGGGAATAGTCACAGCGATAGAAGCGTGCTACACTAATACGCACAGATTTCGGTAACCGGAAAATGAATGTGTATGATAGAGTGAAAGGAGACGCTGCTTATCTGTACCTTCGATCCCTACGGGCAGGGGCGTCATCTGTACAGCTTCGAGTACCTGTGCGATCAGGATCCGTCGTTGACATTTGGGGACGAGACCGTTAAAATTATTCTAAATACAAAAGGAACGATGGACGATGTGAGTCCGGAGATGAAACGGTTGTTGGAATATATAGATGGTCAGGCTGCCAGCGATGATTTTACGAGAGAGCTGGAGGATGCGGTACAGTCTGTCCGCCGGAATGAGAAATGGAGGCTGGATTATATGACCTTACAGCAGGAATACCGGGAGAAATATAACGAAGGCTTGGAAGCGGGAATTGAACAGGGGATGGAACGAGGAAAAATCGAACTCCTTTATGTTGATCTTCATTTGACGATTGCGGAGATTGCACAGAAACTGGGATTGTCTGAGGAATATGTCCAAAGGATTGTAGATGACATTGAAGCGAAAGGCTGATCAATAAAAGGTGAGAAAATACGGTCAGATAGACAATGCAGGAGGAAACGTATGAGAGAGATACCGGATTTTGATGTTGAACTGTCTCAGGCAATGGATTATATTATGTCGAGTCCATTGGCACAGAAGGCATTTATGAGGCCTCCTTTTCCGCAATATACCATTATTTTGCAGAGGCTGGTACAGGCTGTGGATCGGCTGGCAGACAATTGTCATATGCCGGAGTTCACCAATCATGCTCTGCCGCATATCTGCAGTATTGTTCGGAGAGCTTCTGAGTGGGCGGTGGAAGATAAATGGATTGATACGATATCGGAGCAGGAAGCGGGATATCTTTTATTGGCATTGGTGATCCATGATATTGGTATGTTGTCTCAGGACGCACAGGATCTGCCGGAGCAGGAGCGACGGACGTATATGAAGGGATTTGGTGACATTGCAGGCTGGGTGAGGAAAACACATGTCGTGCGGCTGCGCGGGCTTGTGCTGCGTCTGTTGAATGAGGAAATCCAGAAGGATTTGCTCATGAGAAAAGAAGATAAAGGTGAGATGACACTGCAGGAGCATATGATGATTGTAATCTGCATGGCAGCATCCCATCAGTGCTGGACCTGGGAAGAAAATTTTATGCCTAAGGATGCACAGATGCTGATGGAACAGGCAGGGCTTGATCCGGAACAGGTAGCTGCATTAAATGCAGTAATAGCAGTGAGTGATCTGCTGGATGAGGACTCGAGCCGATGCGATACCATTGGACTGATACGGCATCGCCATGGGACAACGGAGAATATGGCTCATTGGATCCGTCATGCTTTGACGGTACAGGTGGATGGAGTACGGGGGCATAAGGTGACAGTGACATTTCGGAAGCTTATACCGGTGAAGGAGAGATATGAGATCATTTACAGGGCTCTTCGGAATCATTACCGGTTGGTGAAGCTGTACAATGTCAAGTTAAAAAAATTAAAAGCCCAGATTGAGCAGATCTGCTTTCTGCCTCCGGAGGGACTGCAGGATTTATTGGAGGATGAAACCGCCAGAGAGCTGGCGGATGTCTGGCAGAAGCTGCCGGAGTTTAAAAATCATATTGTGGAGCAGATTCTTTCTACGTTTATGAAGGAAGCACTAAATGAAGACGAAAACGATTCGGATATGCGGAGAAGATTAGATGAGCTTGGCTTGGAAACACTGGACCTGAGTCAGGAAAGTCTGTTTATTCACCCGGATACGGTTTATTATCCGGAGGAAAAGCTTCTTTTTGTGGAGAAGGATTTTCGGGAGCAGTTATCTTATATCAAGGAGCAGGTGGATAATGCATATCTGAATGGCGAGATCGGTAAGGTACGACATTTATGCCAGACGGCATTGAAATGCTGGAAGGCTTCCATATCTCTAAATGATGTCTATTGGATTTTTGTTTATATTGCAGTTTTTCCTATTGAGGGGGATGAGATGGATTCCCTGTGTTATGAGTATGATAATTATCTATTCAGGAGACTGAATGCACATCATCAGAAGTTGATCATGGAAGGGGCTTACCAGCCCTTACTGGATGTTTTACTTTTGCTGCTGGAGCCTGCAAGTGGAGAAGAATGGTATGAGAAGTACAGGGAGCGTATTTTTGGAGGAGATTATACCGGATTGAAGGAGGATCTGGCAACAGAGCTTCTGTTGGAAACGATCATCGGACTTTTGTGGTATTATGATCCGGAGGGAACATTTTGGAGAGAAGCGGCAGAGTATTTTGTGGCACAGCTTTCCGATGCAATGGGAAGCAAGGTGAAAAAATATAAAGAACAGCTTTCCCGTGCACACCGGATCCTTTATCATGTGTCCGATATTACGGAGGCTGATTACAAAAAGATCAATGATCCGCTGGAAAAAGCATGGATCGCATTCTGGCTGGATGATCGGGACAAGAAAAAAGAAAATAAAGCTGCACTGTGCCAGAGAGGAAACAGTGACCATGATTATATGGGGGCGGTACAGGCATATCTGAACCTCACAAGATGGGACGACAAAGTGGATGAGGAAGAAAATAAAAAGAAAATTACGGAGTGTGGTGGATATCGTTATGAACGTATCACGATGGAGAGACCAATGTCTGCTTTTTGGAATCAGAGGATTCTGACGATCAAGAGTATGATCAGCGGGTGTCGTCAGGATCAGCAAAATACACATATGGATCGTATCCGGTTGATCCGGCTGATCGCACTGCATACATTGGATGCCCTGCGGTACTGGGATCTGTGGCAGTATATGGAGGCAGTACAGGCTCGTGCCGAAGAAGAATTTATCAGTGGGACGTATGTCGATAAATATGGAAAATATTGTGGAGACAGGCAGGCATTGCAGAGGTGTCTGATCGATAATATACGGGGATTGTCGGGGAAAAAGACATTAACCAAAGAAGAAAAGGCGATGGCGGTAAAATTTCTGATCAAATATGTACCGGATGGGATCGATGATATTGTTACTTTTATCACGGAACAAAGTGTTCCGCTGCAGTGGCAGTATGCGATGGAAACGGTGGAGGCATTGGGAACCGTGTTTTCCAGAGAACAAAAGAAGAAACTGATTCATTGGTTATGTCAGTTTGAGATTTATTATCATAAGCAGAGGCGGTTTTTTAATACCACCAGATATCTCTTTTTAAAGGATTGGTTATCGGATCTGGATGCAGAGGATTGGGATATGCTTCGTCCCCTCTTTAAGGAGAGCTTTCAACATCAGAGCATGTATATTGTAAATTCTAAATTAGGGCAGACTTTTTTTAAAAATGCACCATGGGAGATGGGCAGGGAACTGTTAAAGCAGATGGAGACCTATCCGGATAATGTGAGAAAGAGTGTGGATATTACCGGTGGAGTTATTGTACTGTCTGGCCGGGACGATGCGGATGACTCCAGAAAGGAAGAATTGCGGAAGTTTGTTTCGGAATGCAGGATGCAGATAGTACATAAACTTGAAGTTCTGGATCAGACAGCAGATAAGACGGAGCCGGAGGAAGAGGATGGGGAGCAGCCGGGAGAAAATCTGGAACGTATGCAGAGAATGTATCAGGAAACAGAAAAGCTGGTGAAGATTAAAAAGCTGTGGGAGTTGGAGCCGATAGATCTTGGAATCGTGGAACAGGAGATGGATCGTTTCGAAAAGGCCGTCGCTGAAAAGAAAAGTCTGAGTGGCTACGACAGTACCTTTATGAACCAGACTCTTGACGCTTTTCGAAACAAAAACTGGAAGGTGAAGGACGAGAAGAGACTGGAACAATTGCTTGACCGGGTGTTTGCCCTGATGGATCATCATTCCGGTGATATGTCCCTGTGGTATTTTATTGATTTTTGCAATTTACTCTATTTTGTTGAGGGAACATGCAGCGACAGAGGAAAGGAATATATAAATCATTTTGTCATTGACCATATGGTGCGGCATGATTTTTTTGAGGAACAAAGGAGCAGGAATTCCGGAGAAAACTGGGATGGTCCCTATACATTATTTCGGTTCGACAGGGGGAATGATACACAGTATGTTACTCACGTTACGCTGCTTTTAGTGCATGGAATGACGGCACTTCAGGAAAAAGAATGGCCGGATGTGATCAATTATGTGATACAGGCATTGAATACAGGGGAAGATATTATCTGTCATTATGCAGTGATCATTTTCAGTTATTATTTTCTGAACCGGATAGGAGCGGAAAAGAGGTCTGTTGAGGAGGAAAAGGTCAGTTATCTCGTCTGGGGAGGCCTTTGCATCATCAGAGAGAAAATGATGGAAGAAAGTAAGCTGGAAAACAAAGGAATTGAGGAAAACAGTGAGATACGGGAATGGGTAAAAAAAGGGATAGAAGCTCTGAAAAATTCGGACCAGTGGTTTGGTAAGGATGGCTATACCCAAAAGGTGGAAAAAAATGAGGTATACCGGATCTGGCTGGAAAGCATGGAAGAGGGTGAACAATGAGAAATGGAAATATTGAATTATTGCGGGCTGTTTTTGCCCTGGGTATCTTGTTTCTGCACACGAATTTATCTTATTTTCACTGCCGTGGTGGCTATTTGGGGGTGGAGTTCTTTTTCATCGTGACGGGAATTTTTATGGGGCAGAGGCTGCATGGCAGTGCAGGCAATATGACTTGGAAGGAAGCTGTTAACGACAGCAGTAATGAGGTAAAGAGCCGTATCAAAGCGATATTTCCTTTATTGGTAGTATCAACATTGATCGGACTGGGGATTCGCTTCCTGACAGGTATGGAAAAGGCAGAATCGCTGACGTATGTGCTGGGTGATCTATTTCTGGTACAAAGTGCAGGATTTTATGTATTGTCTGCAACGGGAACAGTCTGGTATTTATGTGCACTGTTTATGGCATTGTGGCTGATCGGACCGGTGGCGAGAAAACAATATCAGATATATACAGAATATGCAGCTCCATTGCTTGTACCGGTCAGTATGGGAGTATTGACGCAGCGTTATGGAAGTCTTGATTGTCCGAATGAAATGTTATTTGGATGGATCAATACCGGTGTGGTGAGGGCTGTTTCTATGATCAGCCTTGGAATGCTTGTTTATGAGATCAGTGTCAGACTGCAGCAAACGACGCTGACTGATTTTGCCAGAAGACTTTGTACGCTTGGAGAAATATTTTTGTATTTCACGGTTTTATTACATATCGTTCTATATAAAACTACAAATCCGTTTTTTGGAAGAGTCGATGGTATTATTGTTTTATGTCTGGGGCTTGCCCTGGCAATCACCAGAAGCGGACAGAGTTATCTGGATGGTATATTTGATCACCCGGTTGTATTTTTCTTAGGAAAATTTAGCTCAGTTCTGTTTTTGAATCATTATTACTGGGTGAAGCAGATGCCTGTGATATGCCGGCGGTTTTCGCTGGGGATCGATAAGGACACGGCGAAGCTGTATGGGATTGCGGCAGCGTTTATAACAAGTTTTCTGGTTTATATTCTGATGAAGTATAAAGACAGAATATTGATAAAGCTTCGGGAATGTCTGGTGTCAGAGGAGTAATGGATAAGGGCTGTTTGTAAAATATTTGCCTGACCCGTATAAGATTCGGGCTTGAAAAATGAGAATGAAATCAACAAGGAAGGGGTTTTAAATGAACCGGAAAATGCGACAGATCCTCTTTGTAGAGGATGATGAGGCTTTGGCAATGGGAACAACCTATGCTCTGGAAAGTGAGGGGCTGACAGTCAGCAGGACACCGGACTGCGAATCGGCAAGGAAATGGTGGAAGGATCATGAGAGGGAATGTGATCTGGTGCTGCTGGATGTGATGCTGCCGGACGGAGACGGCTTTTCTCTGTGCGAGTGGATGAAATCATTGCGGGAAGATATACCAGTGATCTTTCTGACGGCATTGGAGGACGAAGGCAATGTTGTGCATGGTCTTCAGTTTGGAGATGATTATATGACAAAGCCATTCCGGACCAAGGAGCTGGTGGCAAGAATATATGCCAATACGAGAAAATGCGGCAAAACGGAACACAGTCATGCAGGAACACAGAACGCTTCCGGTGTTTACCGCAATGGGGAGCTTTGTCTGAATGAGGCCGATATGGCGGTGTTTTGCAGAGGAGAGCGGACTCCGCTGACCTTAAGTGAATACAGACTTTTTCAGATCTTTATGCGGAATGTGGGACAGATCCTTACCAGGGAGCAGTTGATGGAACGGCTGTGGTCTGTCGACGGAGCTTTTGTAGATGATAATACTCTGTCTGTATATATGCGGCGGCTTCGGCAGAAGCTGGAACAGGGGACGGCGGATGCTTATATCACAACGGTTCGTGGAGTGGGATACCGAATGGAGCGAAAGGGGGAGTGATTTTCAATGCAGGACAATACAGTCAAAAATTATATGTATTCCAGTATGATCCTGGCTGTTGTTTTTAGTGCCATTATATATCTGGTATGTGTGGGATTGACCGGATTGGATCAGGGGGCATGCAGGATTACCGGCGTACTCGCCGGTTTTTTTGCTTTGTGGGGATACAGTGGACGGTATCTGCGAAAACTTTGCCGGCAGGTAGATCATGCAGGAGATGTATTTGAGGAGATCCTGGCGGATAGTTCCAGGGAAGAAAAGTTCCGCAGATCTGCGGAAGAGTGGAACAGAAGTTTATCCCACAGTAGAGAGGAGGGCGTGATCGGACGTCTGGAAAGCCGTCTGTTGGAAAGTGTCCAAATATTGGGACAGAGAGAGGTATCCCATATGGAGGAACAGAGGTATCTGAAGGAGATGATGACAGATATTTCCCATCAGATCAAGACGCCTCTGGCATCACTGCAGGTTTTTCTGGATATTTTTGAAAAAGAGTTTCATGACCGGAAGATGTTAGAGATGGTGGATCAGGCAAGAAAGCAGACAGACCGGATCCTGCGGCTTGTACGCGGACTTTTAAAGCTTACACAGCTGGAGTCGGGCATGCTTCCGGTTCAAAAGACAAATCAGGATCTGGGGATGATGCTGCGGGAGTGTGTTCAAATGGTGGTTGCAGGTTTTCCGGAAAAGAAATTGTGTGTGTCTTTCCGGGGAAGGGAAGGCTGCATGGTAATGTGTGAAAAAGAATGGCTTTGCGAGGCGTTCCAAAATATCATTAAAAATTGCTGTGAATACAGCCGGGAGGGAGGTAGTATCCTGATCGCGTGGGATCAGACAAGGCTTGCTGATACAGTCAGGATCACGGATCATGGTGCAGGGATACCGCAGGAAGAGCTCCCGAGGATCTTTAATCGTTTTTATCAGGTACATGGTACCCAGGGACAGAGGAGTAATCAGGACGGCATAGGCATTGGTCTTGCTCTTGCAAGAAAGATCATAGAACGTCAGGGAGGAACTGTGGTAGCATACAGCAGCACAGTTCCTCCAAGCTATACAAGATTTGAAATTGTATTAATCCGGGATACACAGGATCCGGATGCGGTTTTGGGCAATTTCTGAAACATGCCATTTTTCAAAATAATCCAGTGCTTCCTGAAGATACTCTTCGGGAAGATCATATTCAAAGCGCCACAGATAACGGCAGATCTGTTCGTAGTGGCGTGGAAGCCAGTCGATTGCACAGAGTTCTTCTGCTTCTTCTAATGGAATAAATATTTCATGAATGCCTGCAGCTGTTTCCTGCTGGAAAATCTGCAGGAAAATGGTCAGGATACAGAATAATTCATTGTCCTGGTTCTGAGGAAGATTTTCCTGTGTGAAATGGGATGCTTCCTCATAGTGCCGTTCTCCGATCAGGGATAATAATGTGGAGACGGCATTGTCCTCACTAAGCTTGGGAGCGGTTGGAATCTCCTGACTGGTGGTGAGGAAGCGCAAACAGGCATCAATTTCCACCTGATTATCCGCACAGTATTCTTCCAGATAGGTTTTGCGGTAGATGTGATAATTTTCCAGATTCATAAAACCACTGTCATGGAGTACCCAGGGGGTGTCCTGATGGGGAACGGCAATACGGTAGCCCGCACGGGTGAATTCCTTGGACTGGGAAACATCGTAGAAATCCCAGCCGGTAAAAAGATCAGAACGCCATAATAGATCATGCTGTGTCATCATCAGCAGGCCGTCTACGGCCTCTACCGGAGTAAAAGTACGGTTTCCGGGAATCGGAATATCAAAATAATCATCACTGGTGGTCAGAAAATGAGAGCGGATAGCACCGGTTCTCATAGGATTGGACCACATACATCCATTTTTGTGAAGCTGCTTTGTTCCGACCATGCCGATCATGCCGATCTGGGGATTGTCGTGAAAGATCTTCAGCGTATCCGGCAGAAAATGGTGGTTCAAGATCAGAACATCCTGATGGAGATAGACTTTATATTTCGCATCTGACTGGAGCATTCCGGTGTTGTAGCCTTCTGCCATGGAAGAGGCGTTGCGGATAGGCAGGATATTGATCGTATATCCTGCAGGAATCTCAAGCTGCCGGATATAAATTTCACACTCGTGCAGAGCCGATTCGCTGTTGGCACATATAATGAAACTGATCTTGCTGGAATTCATAAATGCATCGTCCTTTCTGTAATATGTATATATAACAATTCGTTAAAGTCACAGACATATTATCTCTATTATATCAGTTTACAACGGGGAAGTTTTCTTCTTTTTTTTATTTTTCTTTTTGTCCGCTGTAGTTTTTACTTCTGCAGAAGATTTTTTCTCTGTGGATGTTTTCGTTTCCGGTGCGGATTCCTTACCGGTCACATCCGCAGCAGGAGCATTGGTGGCAGAAGTTTTGACAGTGGCTGCCGCCGGCTTGTCAAATACAAATGTCATGTCCTTTCGGATCTTATAGTTAATGCCAAGACCGATGCCGATCAAGGCATAGAAGATCGGAGATAATGCCACGCAGGAATCGTTGGTCAGGGAGATGATCAGGTAACCGATCACGGAACCGAGAATACCAACACCGATAAAGGTCATATATTCGGAATAATGACATTTCCAATAGATCCGCAGGGAATCGATCAGATACCAGCCAAAGAAAACAAGGAGCGCGATCAGAGATGGAACACCCGTCTGTACTCCGACCTGAAGATACATGCAGTGCGGCTTTGTGATGATCTCGTTGACATGGCCGGAATTATACATTCCCACCAGATCGTTATTTGGGAAGGCTATGATGAATGTATCCGGACCGCTTCCCAACAGGAAATATTTTTTCAGAAGAGGAATGGTACGATCCCAGATATAACCACGCATATTTGCCAGTTTGTAGTGTTTGTCAAGATAAGAAACCGATTCCTTGATCGTAGCAAGTTTCATCATGGCACCGGCACCACCACGACAGTAGTATCCCTTCTGACCATCGGTGTTCATCAGATTGGACAGATACCACTGATTGCCGTCAATGGTCACATAGAATCCCTGGAAAGAGTCATCGCGGACAACACCAAAAGTGAAAGGAAAACGGCTGTCGCCAATGCGATAGGTAGCTCCGTCTTCAGCAAGAGAGAAATCTACCTTTTTGCCATTGCCATCTTTCAGCTCGAAGTAATCAGCACCATTTTCATCCTGGAGCATTTTCATGATAAGTTTGTCGTTTTTGGTGATTTTGCCGTTTTCGGCTGCATTCTGATCCGCTGACTGATAAACAACGGTGACGTTATCATCGTTTGTCTGGATCTCCTTCAGGGCGTAGTATTCATCTGCGGTAGTAAACATGCCCTGCAGACGGGTAATAAGTACGTTGTCGTTCATCTTATTGATCAGGAAAAAGGCGGCTATCATGAGAAGGATGCCGGCCAGACCAATCTTCCAGTTCTTGATAAACACTTTACGCATGCAGAGCAGCATGATAAACAGAGAAAATACTAATGCAAGCATACCGGCACGGGACTGGGATGCAAACAGGATCAGAACCAGTGCAGCTAACAGAATAACACTGGCAATACGAAGCCATATTTTCCGGACGGCAAACAGGATCGTCAGGATCACAGGAATGGTCAGTGCCGCATAAAAACCTACATAGTTTGGATTGTACAGTGTCATGTAAGGACGTCCCAGCTCAAAATTAAACTGGAGAGGACCTCCGGTGTAACTGGACGGTGTGATAAGCTTCTGACCCAATGTGGTACGGAATATATCATGGCGGAAAACCTGGGTCAGACCGATAAAGGACATGATGGCAATACCGATCATAAACCAGTTCATGGTCCGCTTCAGGGCAGCTTCACTCTGCATGATAAAGAAGCTGTAATAAACGATCAGGCCGTAGCCAACGAGAACCCAGACAGACTCAAACTGCTCAAAGATTCCGTGAAATGAAAAATAAGAGTATTTTGAAGCAATGGCAGAGATAAATGCCAGACCGCAATATACAGCGATCGGGATCAGTTTTTTGGTCCAGATCGGATTTTTTTCCTCGGCAAAGAAAAGATACAGAAGACAAAAGATCAGGTATACGCAGGCACCGATGATCCAGACCATCTTATAATATAAGAAAAAATCCGTGGTGCTTGCATAGGCGGTAAACCACTCAAATTGATCCAGATTTGTGTTGTAATCGTGCATCATCATGATCAAAGGGATGAATGCAAGAAACGCAATGATAGGAAGCAGCAGACCAAGGGGATATTTCTGTTCCTTCTCCGGCTGTTTCCGTTTGTTTTTGTTGTAAGACATAATTTCCTCCACATAAATTCTTATTTAAGTAATTACAAGGAAATATTATAACTGTTTTCAAGGGATTTCACAACTGTAAATAGAAAAAAGAATCCGTTTCTTTTGCTGTCTGACATTTTTTTGCTCTTTAAAATTAAACAGATATATGTTATGATATCCGCAATGGAATGAAATAAGGAGCCATAAGGGAGAAAGGCTTCGGAGTGAGGATAGATATGGATAATTATAATGGAGAACGAGAAATGCCCGACAGATATTCTCTGAGAGGTAAGGTGTTTCACCGCCTGAGAGAAGACATTCTGTCTGGTAAGTATGCACAAAATGATGAGCTGCGGGAGGCGGCGATCAGTAAATCCATGGGAGTTTCCAGAACTCCCGTCAGAGAGGCACTTCGTCAGTTGGAGCTGGAGGGGCTTGTGACCATCATTCCCAATAAGGGAGCTTATGTCAATGGGATCACGGCAAAGGATATTTTTGACATATATGAGATCCGATCTTATCTGGAGGGACTCTGTGCCAAATGGGCATGCCGTAATATTACAGAGGAGCAGTTAGATGATCTGGATGAGATCACATATCTGAGTGACTTTCATATCCGGAGGGAGCACTGGGAGCAGATCTTTGAGTTAGACAACCGTTTTCATCTGCTTTTGTACAAGGCATGCGGAAGCACAGTACTGGAGCATATTTTGTCAGATTATCATCATTATGTGGAACGTGTCCGCAAGAATACACTGTCCTCGCAGGGCAGGGCAGGAAAGGCTGCCGAGGAGCATAAGGCAATTCTTAATGCAGTGCGGGAAAAGGATGAGGCACTGGCAGAGAAGCTGGCAAATGAGCATATTTATCGTTCCCTGGAAAATATCAAAAAACAGGGGATGGAAAATCTGATGAAATGATAAACGGACAGACCGGAGGGACTGCGATATAACAATTACAGATAAAACAGGGGAAATGAACGAAATGGAAAGAAAGAGTAAAAATTACGATCCATATAAAAGAACCATTTTATTTTTTGCATCATTGGTAAATATTGTTCTTATGACGGGGATATTTGCGGTTGCATGGTACAGTTATTATGCATCTACCATGTATCAGCTTACTTTTTACCGCAAGGGACATTATGCGTTGCTGGCATTGTATGCATTGCTGATGTTCTTCTTTTCTACCATGTATGGTGGACTGAAGATCGGTCAGCTCCGGCGGATCGAAGTGATGCTCTCGCAGTATCTGAGTCTTGTATTTACAAATATTGTGGCATACGCTATCATCTGCCTTCTGGCATTTGGCATGGTGAGTCCGGTGCGGTTGTTTATGGTGCTTCTGGCAGAGATGGTCGTTTCTACGATATGGAATGTTGTTATCATTCACTTTTATAACAGAATATTCCAGCCATGGAAGATCCTGTTGATCTATGGAGAGAGACCGGCAGCGGATCTTGTCTATAAGGTAGAGGCACGAAGAGACAAATATGCGATCTATGATGCGGTCAATGTGGATGAGGGCATTGATGCCATCGCAGAGAAAATGAAGGACTTTCAGGCAGTGATCATCGGTGATATCTCTGCCATTAAACGAAATGATATTTTAAAATACTGTTATGCCCACAAGATCAGAGCTTATGTGATTCCGAAGGTGTCGGATATTATTCTGATGGGAGCGGACCGGATCCATGTATTTGATACACCGTTCCTGCTGTCGAAGGGATATACCTTAAGCTTTGACCAGCGTCTTGCCAAGAGACTTCTGGATCTGGTGATCGCAGTGCCTCTGACGGTACTCTTATCGCCAGTAATGCTGGTGACGGCTCTGGCGATCAAGTTATATGACAAAGGACCGGTTTTTTATAAGCAGGTACGCTGTACCAAATATAACCGGGAATTTGAGATCATCAAGTTCCGCAGTATGATCGTCAATGCGGAGAGCGATGGTGTGGCAAAGCTTGCATCGGAAAATGACAGCCGGATCACACCGATAGGTCATTTTATCCGTGCAACAAGGATTGACGAGCTTCCACAGCTCCTTAATATCATCAGGGGAGATATGTCTTTTGTGGGACCGAGACCGGAGCGTCCGGAGATTATCAGGGAATATTGTGAGAATATGCCGGAATTTTCGTTCCGTACCCGGGTTAAAGCGGGATTGACGGGATTTGCACAGGTGTATGGCAAATACAATACAACACCATATGACAAATTAAAGCTGGATCTGTTTTATATTGAAAATTATTCCTTCTGGATGGATCTGAAGCTTATTCTGATGACAGTTAAGACCGTACTGAAAAAGGATGCCACAGAGGGGATTGCTGAGGGACAGGTGACTGCACAGAAGGATGTGACGGCACAGAAACAGGAATCGGTAGAACAGATCGTGAAGGATATTGTGGAAAAATAACGGAGGATTACCATGAAAGCGTTAATTGTCACAAGGGTAAGCGGATTTTTGCCGCAGTTCGAGTCCAACAATGTAAAGATACTGCAGGACATGGGATTTGAGGTTCATTATGCAGCTAATTTTAATACAGTAGTATATGGAAAAGATAATCACCGGCTGGATGGAATGGGGGTTATACGGCATCAGATCGATTTTGAAAGGTCTCCCTTTTCGCCGGGAGTGCGCAAGGCTTATTGTCAGTTAAAACAGCTTATGGAGCAGGAATCTTTTGACCTGATACACTGTCATATGCCCATGAGCGGTGTGGTTGCACGCATGGCGGCACAGGCAGTGAGAAAGAAAACAGGCCGGAAGGTTCCTGTGCTGTATACGGCACATGGACTCCATTTTTACACCGGGGCACCTTTAAAGAACTGGATCTATTATCCGGTGGAACGATATCTGGCGAGATTTACGGATCGTCTGATCCTGATCAATGAGGAGGATTATAAGCGGGCACAGTCATTCCCGGTGAGAGGCAGAGTGGAACGGATCATGGGAATCGGCATGAAGCTGGATACATTGCAGTCCCGGATCAAAACAGATTATGCGGTGGGACGCCACGTTCCGTCGGAGGAGCAGGATCCGGCAGGGGATATTTATGAAAAGTATGATATTCCGGATCACTATGGCATTCTGATCAGTGTGGGGGAGATCACACAGCGTAAGAATCATATCGTCATGATCGATGCCATGAAGGAACTGATGGATCTGCCACTGGTGTATCTGATCTGCGGTTCCGGTCCATGGGAGGAGAAGCTTAAGGCACATGTGAAGGAGCAGGGGCTGGAGAGCCGTGTGAAATTTGCCGGTTATGTGGATCAGGTACCGGCAGTACTACAGCAGGCGGACTGCTTTGTATTTCCGTCTTTTCAGGAAGGTCTTCCCGTGGCGGTGATGGAGGCAATGGCAGTGGGACTTCCCGTGATCGCCACAAGGATCCGTGGGATCACAGATCTGCTGGAGCATACAAAGGGAGGCTATCTGGCGGATGACTGGGAGCCAGAAAACTACGCCGTAAAGGTACGCCGGATGTTTTCGGAGAGAGGCGGTAAAAGCGGGGTTTCCCGGGAAGAGCGGAGACGGGAGATGGGAACCTGGAACCGCAGGAAGGTACAGGAGTTTGCACTTCCGGTGGTAGATAAAAAGATGCGGGAAATTTATGGATCCGTGATGGAGGAATTTGATGAAAACATTACAGATACTCATGTCAACCTATAACGGGGTGAAATATATCAGAGAACAGTTAGATTCATTGCTGGATCAGGATTGCGAGAAATTTGGGAAAGCATCCTTCCGGATATTGATCCGGGATGATGGCTCCGGTGACGGGACACAGGATATTCTGGAAGAGTATGCTGTGAAGTATCCCGACAGGATCTCCTGGTATCAGGGAGAAAACATCGGAGTGATCCAAAGCTTTTTTGAAGTTCTCGGGAAAGCCGGCGATTCGGATTATTATGCATTCTGTGATCAGGATGATTACTGGATGCCGGAAAAAATGACCAGAGCAGTTGAGATACTGGATGGGATGAGCCGGGAGAAGCCATCTCTGTATTGCTGCCGGCCAAAGCTTGTGGATCAGGAGCTGAAGCCGATAGAGTCGGAGATTGAACGGCCGGCGATGCGGCCGGGATTTCGAAATGCTATGATTGAAAATATCGTTACCGGCTGTACGGCGGTGTTTAACAGAAGGCTGTGTGAAATGATACGGCAGGAGCCGCCCAAGTTTACCGTGATGCACGACTGGTGGCTTTATCTGACCGCTTCCTGTTTTGGAGAGCTTTATTATGATGAAACACCATACATCTGTTACCGACAGCATCAGGGAAATGTGCTGGGAACCAAGACCAGAAAAACAGACGAATGGAAAATGCGGCTGAAGCGTTTTCGTGGCAACCGCGGCAATATCAGCCATCAGCTGGGAGAATTTCTTCGTATTTTCGGCAATCTGGAGCCGGATAATGAAAATATTCAGATGGCAAGGGAATTTCTGGAGGTCAGAAAGTCTTTTACGGGCCGGAGAAGATTTTTAAAAAAAAGCAGAATATACCGACAGCGTCGGGAGGATGACAGGATCTTTCATGTGATCCTGCTGTTGGGCAATTATTGATTCAGGATCAGAAAGGGAGGAATGAGATCGATTCATGGGCACGTTAGCAAAGATCCGGAGATTCTGCCGGGATTATGGTGTGATATATACGGCAAAAAAGGTGCTTTACCGGTGTGTTATTAAGTATTATCTGGGGGCAAAATATTGTCCGGTCACGATTCCGGAGGAGGAGCGGATGGAACAGGCTGGCTGGATGCCGGACAGGGAAGTAAAGATCAGTATCGTGGTGCCTCTCTACAATACAAAGGAAATCTTTCTGAGGGAAATGATAGAGTCTGTGCTCTGGCAGACCTATGGAAACTGGGAGCTTTGTCTGGCAGATGCCAGCGATGATATGGAATGCCGTCAGAGGATCCGGGAGCTTGTGCAGCAGTTTCAACAGAAGGATGACCGGATCTGTTACCGGGTTCTGGACAAAAACGAGGGCATCTCCGAAAATACAAATCGTGCCATGGAAATGAGTACCGGAGATTATATTGCACTGCTGGATCATGATGATATTCTTCATCCATCAGCACTGTTTGATGTTATGCAGGAGATCAATTATCATCAGGGAGAGTTTATTTATACGGATGAGCTTTCCTTTGACGGGACACCGCGGCGTGTTCAGAATATTCATTTCAAACCGGACTTTTCGCCGGAAAGCTTTCGAAGCAATAATTATATCTGTCATTTTTCTGTTTTTTCAAGACAGCTTCTGGATAAAACAGGAGGCTTCCGCAAGGAGTTTGATGGCAGTCAGGATTATGACATGCTGCTGCGTCTGACCGATGAGGCGGACAATATATGTCATGTACCGAAGGTTCGTTATTACTGGAGAGTGCATCCGGGTTCCGTGGCATCCTCCGCGGCTGCAAAGCCCTACACCATTGATGCCGGAAAAAGAGCACTGGAGGAACATCTGACCCGCAGAAATCTCAAAGGAAATGTGGAAGCTGCCGGAGAGTATGGGCCTTTTTACCGGGTGCATTATCAGGTGCCGGAACAGACGAAGGTACTGCTGATGGCGGAGACAGAGCAGGTGGCCGAATGGCTTCGGAAGGATACCGGAGCTCTTCCGTATGATATGACCATCTGTCCGGTCATTCTTCCGCGTTTTGAGGTGGATGAGCATCCCTTTGATGTGATCGTGCTGGTCAGAGAAGGATATCGGCCGGAGAAAGGACAGGGAGAATGGCTGCAGGAGCTTTTGTCCAGTCTGGTACCAAAGGAAAATATGGTGGCGGCTCCGGTGGTGTATGACCGTCATCATAAGGTGTTTCATGCCGGATATGGGTATTGTGCGGAGAGACCGGAGCAGATATTCCGTCTGTATCACGGCGTACCGGCAGGCGATCCGTCTTATATGTACCGCCTTGCGTTCCGGCAGAATGTTTCTCTGGCAGGGGGGGCGGTTCTGGCTGTAAAGGAAGAGGTTTACAGTGACTGGGTGGAGGAAAATCTGGAAGTCGGAACCAGAAAATGGAATGGCTGGGGAGCATTTTCCGACCAGACCTGGTTTTCCTTGTGCTTAAAGACAAAGAAACGCTGGGGAGATTGTGTTTATACGCCATATAGTCCATGGACACGGATGATCTCCGGAAGAGAGGCCGTAACATCAAAGACCGCCCAGACAGACAGGGAGCATTGGAGAAGCTTTTTTGCCATGTGGGACAGAATGCTTAAAAAAGGAGATCCACATGGCAATCCGGGAATGGAGGTATTTGGAAAATACTATTTTTTGGGAAATAACAAAGGGTTCTTTACTTTGAATATAAAGTGAGTTATGATAAAGAGTATGCAATAGATTGGAACAGGAAATAATATCCGTAGGGAAGAAGGGGGAAACAGATGAAATATGATTATCTGATTGTAGGAGCCGGTCTGTTTGGGGCGGTTTTTGCCAGAGAAATGACGGATCAGGGAAAGAAATGTCTTGTCATAGAAAAAAGAAACCACATTGCCGGTAATATTTATACTGAAGAGATCGACGGGATCCATGTGCATCGTTACGGAGCACATATTTTTCACACCTCGGATAAGGCAGTCTGGGAGTACGTGAACCGTTTTACGGAGTTTAACCAGTATATTAATTCGCCGGTAGCGATATATGGTGATGAGCTGTATAATCTGCCATTTAATATGAACACATTCAGCCGGATGTGGGGCATCCGGACGCCGGCGGAGGCGAAGGCGATCATAGAGAAGCAGATTAAAGAAGCCGGGATCGGAGAACCGGCAAATCTGGAGGAACAGGCGATACGTCTGGTTGGAACGGATGTATACGAGAAGCTGATCAAAGGCTATACCCGGAAACAGTGGGGAAGAGACTGTACGGAGCTCCCGGCGTTTATTATCAAGCGTCTGCCGCTGCGGTTTACATATGACAACAACTATTTTAATGACCGATATCAGGGAATTCCTGTGGATGGATATACCAGAATGGTAGAGCGTATCCTAGAGGGGATTGAGGTGCACCTTAACACAGATTATTTTCAGGTGCGTCAGGACATTGATGCGGATATAACGGTATATACAGGACCGATTGATGAATATTTTGGTTACAGGCTGGGACATCTGGAGTATCGTTCCCTGCGCTTTGAGACGGAGAAGTTAGAATGTGAAAATTATCAGGGAAATGCCGTGGTCAATTATACGGCTGCGGATGTGCCGTATACGAGGATTATTGAGCACAAGCATTTCACATTTGGTCATCAGCCGGTAACGGTGATCACCAGAGAGTATTCTTCTGAGTGGAAGCCGGGGGAGGAACCGTATTATCCGGTGAACGATGTGCGTAACTCTGAATTATACCGCGAGTATCAGGAACTGGCAGAGAAGGAAAGCAGTCTGATCTTTGGGGGAAGATTAGGCCAGTATCAGTATTATGATATGGACAAGGTGATCGCTTCTGCTCTGCATTGTGCACAAACTTCAGTAAAATAAGGGGGTCGGAGTTTTGTGCGAAGGTATTATGGGATGATAGTGAAGGGCAGGAAAGGCAGGGAGACAAAATGAAATCCTTCATGAAACGAATGTTGGGAATTGTAGTGGCATTTGCTGTTCTGGCAGGGGAAATGCTGGTACCGTCAGAGGTGCAGGCAGCAAAGAAGCCGACGATCATGGTATTAAATACCAAAGTAGTACTGGTGAAACTAAAAGGAAAACAGTCTCTGATCGTGGAGGCGGTGGCACCGAAAGGAGCCAGTAAGGCTGTGAAATATGAAGTGGCGAACCGCAGGATTGCCGGTATCACTTCTAAGGGAATCGTCAAAGGAAAACGGATCGGAATTACGACAATCCGTGTGACTTCCAGAAAGAATAAAAAGTTGCGGAAGCTGGTTAAGGTGATCGTGGCAAAGAATGTGCCAAAGAAGGTGAAAATGTCTGCGGCTTCTATAAAAATGAAGAAAGGGCAAAAGAAAACCCTGAAGGCGACGGTAACACCGGCAAAGGTATTAAAAGCACATAAAAAAGGACACTGGTACAGCTCAGATCCGGAGACGGCGTCTGTGACAGCAAAAGGTGTGGTAAGTGCCAAGGCAGCGGGAGAGGCAGTGATCACTTTTGAAACAATGAATGGTATTAAAGCAACATGTAAAGTTCAGGTTGAGGAAAAATCTGCCGTGGCGGCATCTTCCGCACCGGATGTGCACCAGACACCGCAGCCGGCATCCGGCAGCGGAGTGTCAAAACCATCCACAACACCTGCAGTTACGATACCTGCGACAGGGGCAGGCGTTACGGCGGAACCGGTTAGTGGTGGAGCGGTTGAGGTGTATGGAATCCGGAAGGAAGATAGCCGGTATGCATCAGGGGTTCGGCGTCTGTTTCGATGGATGCATTATATGTGGTAATATAAGAGGAAATAAGAGCTTTTTAGCACTCGGTCAGAAAGAGTGCTAAAAAGCTCTTGACATTTCCAGAAAATCGAGATAAGATATCTACCAGAAAACTGTTAGCAGTCGCGGAGGGTGATTGCTAATCGTGGAAACAGAATTACTGCAAAGATTGTTAAAAAGTAGAGGCTGAACAGGAGGTTGTTATTATGCAGATGGAAAAGGGTAGTTTATCAATTGAATCAGAGAATATGTTCCCGATCATTAAGAAATGGCTGTATTCGGATCATGATATTTTTGTACGTGAGCTGGTATCCAATGGCTGTGATGCTATCACGAAGTTAAAGAAGCTGGAGGTCATGGGAGAGTATGATTTCCCGGAGGATTATAAGGCGAGCATTCAGGTTGAGGTCAGCCCGGAGCATAAGACATTGTCCTTTACTGATACCGGTATCGGTATGACGGAGGCTGAGGTTAAGGAGTATATTAATCAGGTGGCATTTTCCGGTGCAACGGATTTCCTGGAGAAATATAAGGACAAGACAAACGAGGATCAGATCATTGGTCACTTTGGTCTTGGCTTTTATTCTGCATTTATGGTGGCAGACAAAGTGACGATCGATACATTGTCATGGCAGAAGGATGCTACACCGGTTCATTGGGAGTCAGAGGGCGGCATCAACTTCGAGATGTCTGATGGAGACAAGAAAGAGGTTGGTACAAAGATTACTCTGTACCTGGCAGAGGACAGTGTGGAGTTTGCCAATGAATACCGGATCAAAGAGATCATTGAGAAGTATTGTTCCTTTATGCCGGTCAATATCTACTTGTCAAAGGAAGGCGCCGAGCAGGAATATGAGACGATTGATGCCGCAGATATCCGTGAGGATGATGTGGTCGTAGAGAAGTTTACGGAGGAAGCTAAGACCGAGGAGAAGGAGAACGAAAACGGTGAGAAAGAGACCGTAGAAATCTCTCCGGCAAAGGAAAAGGCAAAGATCAACAAGAGACCGGTATCCTTAAGTGATACCACACCTCTCTGGATGAAGCATCCGAATGAGTGTACCGATGAGGAGTATAAGAGCTTCTACCGTAAGGTATTCAACGATTATAAGGAGCCGCTTTTCTGGATCCATCTGAATATGGATTATCCGTTTAACTTAAAGGGTATCCTTTACTTCCCGAAGGTAAATACCCAGTATGACAATTTAGAGGGTGTTATTAAGCTGTACAACAATCAGGTATTTATCGCAGATAATATTAAGGAAGTCATTCCGGAATTTCTGATGCTCCTGAAGGGTGTGATCGATTGTCCGGATCTGCCACTGAACGTATCAAGAAGTGCACTTCAGAATGATGGCTTTGTCAAAAAGATTTCCGATTATATTACCAAAAAGGTAGCAGACAAGCTGTCTGGTATGTACAAGGTTGATCGTGAGAATTATGAGAAATACTGGGATGATATCAGTCCGTTTATCAAATTTGGCTGCCTGAAGGATCAGAAGTTCCAGGAGAAGATGAAGGATTTCATTATCTTTAAGAATCTGGATGACAAGTATATCACACTGCCGGAGTATGTCGAGAACATCAAGGGCAAAGAGGACAGTGAGCAGCCGGAGGTTGTTGACGCAGAGGATGTTGCCAAGGAGGAGGCAGGAGAAGATACTGCCGGGAAGGAAGAGGAGCCGACGACAGTTTATTATGTCACCGATATCCAGCAGCAGAGCCAGTATATCAACCTCTTTAAGGAGCAGGGAATGGATGCTCTCATTCTGGCACATACCATTGATCAGCCGTTTATCACACAGCTGGAGCAGAGTGAGGACGTCAAGGTACATTTCCAGAGAATTGACTCCGATCTTTCCGATTCCATGAAGGAAGAGGGAGACGAGGAGACATTAAAGAAGCAGACCGAGACGCTCGGCGATGTATTTAAAAAGGCTCTTGGCAAGGATCAGCTGGAGGTACAGGTACAGAATCTCAAGAATGAGAATATCTCCTCTATGATCACTCTGTCAGAGGAAACCCGCCGTATGCAGGATATGATGAAGATGTACAGTGCCGGCGGTATGGGAATGGATACAAGTATGTTTGGCGGTGGAGAGACTCTGATCCTCAATGCCAACAATGCTTTAGTGAAGTATATTCTTGACAATACCGAAGGAGAGCATGTGGATATGTTCTGTAAGCAGCTTTATGATCTGGCGATGCTTGCCAATAAGCCGCTTTCTGCAGAAGAGATGACACAGTTTGTTGCCAGAAGCAATGAGATCATGCTTTTGCTGACGCAGGAGTAATACTTTGGCAGTTCTCTCTGATGCAGTAAAGGGAAAGAGACAGAAATAGAAATGAAAATCTAAAATATCAGAAATATAGCCGGTTTTGGAGACGGATGAAATGCTGTCGCCCAGAACCGGCTTTTTGATGTATCGATAGTAAAATTTGCACAAATACAGGGGAGATATCGTGTGGATATTTGATATTTTTTCTTTAATTAAATTATTGACCGATGGTCATTTTTGTGCTATCATACCCTATAGATCATAAAAATGACCATTAGTCATTTTTGGAAAAGAAAGGGAAAGGAAGGAATGATATGAAGAAACTTGCAGAATTTATCACCAAGCATAAAAATATTATTATTCTGCTTGCCGTGATACTGTTGATCCCAAGTGGGATCGGTTACGTTTCTACGAGAGTGAATTATGATCTCCTGAGTTATCTGCCGGACAGTCTTGAGACGGTTAAGGGACAGGATGTCATGGTCGATGAGTTTGGAATGGGAGCGTTTTCCATGATCGTCGTGGAGGATATGCCTATGAAAGATACGGCAGATCTGGAAAAGAAGATCGAGGCAATCGATCATGTGGAGGATGTCCTTTGGTATGATGATGCGCTGGATATTTCGGTTCCGACGAAGATGATGCCAAAGAAACTGAGGGACGCATTCTTTAACGGAGATGCCACTATGATGATCGCGCTGTTTGATAATACCACATCAGCCGATGATACTATGGATGCCATCGCCAATATCCGCAAGACCGTTGGGAAGAAAGCATTTGCCGCCGGAATGTCCGGAGTTGTAACGGATATTAAGGATCTCGCATTAAAGGAGATGCCGGTTTATGTAATGATCGCCGGAGCTTTGGTTCTTCTGGTACTTCTGATCACCATGGAGTCTTTTGTAACTCCATTCATTTTCCTGATAAATATCGGTATGGCAATCGTATATAATCTGGGAAGTAACTTTATGCTGGGAGAGATATCGTATATCACCCAGGCTCTGGCTGCGGTGCTGCAGCTGGCGGTGACCATGGATTACTCCATCTTCCTGTTGGAGAGTTACGAGGCCAATAAGGAGAGATTTCCGGGAGATAACAAGCGTGCCATGAAGCATGCGATCACGAATACCTTTGTATCCATATCAAGCAGTTCCCTGACAACGATTGCCGGTTTTCTGGCACTGTGCAGCATGACTTTCCGTCTTGGTACTAACATCGGTATCGTTATGTCAAAGGGTGTTATCATTGGTGTTATCGCCTGTGTAACAGTGCTTCCGGCACTGATCCTGACCTTTGATAAGGCAATTGATAAAACTTCTCATAAATCACTATTGCCAAATCTGGACGGTCTGTCTAAGATAGTTGTAAAGTATCATTGGGTTGCACTTGCATTGTTCGTGCTTTTGATCGCACCGGCAGCTTATGGTAATGCAAATTACAAGATTTATTACAATATTGATTCTTCATTACCAAAGACCATCCCAAGTGCTATTGCAAATGATAAACTTTCCGAGGAGTTTGATATGAGTAATATGCATATCGTCCTGATGAAAAACGGAGACCTGTCGGCAAAGGACAAAAAGAACATGAGCAATAAGATCGAGAAGGTCAATGGTGTAAAATGGGTGATCGGTCTCAGTTCCATGATCGGACCGAATATGCCGGAGAGTATGATTCCGGACAGTCTGCGGGATATCTTACAGACAAAGGATTATGAGCTGATGTTTATATGCTCCGATTACAAATCGGCGACGGATGAGGTTAATGCACAGATTGCCGATATCAATAAGATCGTAAAGAGTTATCAGAAGGGAGCCATGGTTATTGGTGAGGCGCCTCTGATGAAGGATCTGCAGGATGTTACGGATGTGGATCTGAAGAACGTCAATACCATCTCCATCGCAGCAATTTTCCTGATCATCCTGATCACCTTTAAATCAATCTCTATCCCGATCATACTGGTATCTGTGATCGAGTTTGCGATTGCCTGCAATATGTCGGTTCCATATTATACTAACACTTCGTTAGCATTTGTGACGAGTATCGTGATCGGAACCATACAGCTTGGTGCCACTGTGGATTATGCGATCCTGATGACCAGCCGTTATCACAAGGAAAGAATTAACGGTGCGGGTAAGGCAGAGGCTGTGGGGATTGCACATAAGACATCTGTTAAATCAATTTTGACCAGTGGTTTTGGATTCTTTGCCGCAACCTTTGGCGTAAGTCTTTATTCCCAGATCGATATGATCAAGTCCATTGTCACACTTCTTGCAAGAGGTGCCGTGATCAGTATGGTGGTCGTTATCTTCATCCTGCCGGCAATGCTGTGGCTGTTTGACGGAGTGATCGTACGAACCTCTTTAGATATGCGTAAAGCCGGTATTATTCAGAGAGAGAAAGAAGCGAAAAAGGCAAAGTTATCATAGATTAGCAGAGAGGCAGTATAAAGCGAATGCAATTCGCTTTGCAAATTTGTGCCTGTGGCTCAAAGCTTGCAGGCTGAGAAAAGAATGGAGGACTATTACTATGAGAAAGAATATGAAACGAATCCTAGCGTTAGGTTTAACCGGTCTTTTGACAGCCGGTCTTCTTACCGGCAGTGTAGAATATGCCGGCCACACATTTGCAGTAGATGCCATGGCTGCCAGTGTATCAAATGAAAAGGTGAAAACAAACGAGTCCGGTGGACTGGATAAGGATGAGGTATCCAAGCAGGAGACAGTATATGTCAATACAGATGCTGCCGGAAGTGTAAAGGATGTGGTTGTATCTGACTGGCTGAAAAATTCAGGGATCAATGGCAGCGTGAAGGACGTGTCAGACCTGACAGATATCGAAAATGTTAAGGGTGATGAGAAGTTTGAACAGAGTGGAGATAAGCTTACCTGGAATACCGGGGACAAGGATATCTATTATCAGGGCAAGACCGATAAGGAGCTTCCGGTCAGCATGAAGATCACCTACAAACTGGACGGTGAGGAGACAGCACCAAAGGATCTGATCGGTAAGAGTGGAAAGCTTGAGATGACCATTAAGTATACAAATAACTCCAAGCAGACGGTTTCTCTGGCCGGTAAGCAGACAGATCTTTACACACCGTTTATGATGGTGACAGGAATGATCCTTCCGGTAGATAATTTTGAAAATGTAACCATTGATAATGGGACTCTGGTATCTGAGGGAGATAATGATGTGGTTGTTGCTTATGGTTTCCCGGGACTGGCAGAGAGCCTGGATCTTGATAATCTTGATTTTGGCGATGATATGGATATTGATACCTCTAAGATCAGCGACAAGATCACAGATACCGTAACCATCAAGGCAGATGTGAAGGATTTCGAGATGAATTCCACTTATACGGTAGCAACCAATCAGCTTTTCAATGAGCTTGATTTTGATAAGATCGACGATATGGATGAGCTTACGGACAAGATCGATGATCTGACGGATGCATCCTCACAGCTTGTCAACGGCACGGAGAAGCTTCATGAGGGAACAGAGAAGTTAAGCGACAGCTTTTCTGAGTATGCCGATGCGGTAAAAACTGCAAAAGACGGAGTTTCCACATTGAAGGATGGTGCCGGCACATTAAAGACAGGTATTGTAAGCTATACAAAGGGAACCGATAAGCTTTTGAAAGGTGTTACCACTTATGTAAAGGGCGCCAAGACATTGTCAAAGGGTGTGCAGGCATACACCTCCGGTACCAGTCAGCTGGTAGATGCGATCAATCAGCTTCGTACTGCAACAAAGGATCTGCCGGCACAGTATGAAAAGCTTGGCAGTGGTGTAGACACTTATGTGGCTTCTGTCAACAAGCTTCTGGCAAAGGAAAACATGGATCAGATGACCACAGGAACCAAGAGTCTGAAGGACGGGATCGGACAGCTTGATGACGGTCTTACAGCAGCACAGGCTGGTGTGACACAGATCAACGCAGCCGCATCCAAACTGAAAAAGACAGATGAACTGGATCAATGCGTAGCAGGTCTTGAGGCAATGGTAAAACAGTATCAGGCAGCCGCAGCACAGGAAGGTGCTTCGGCAGAGCAGGCAGCAGCCGCAAAGCAGGCAGCCGCAGCGTTACAGGGTGCGATCCAGTATATTCAGGGTGGTGAGCAGGTGGCAGCAGCAGTGGATGCCGCTACAAACGGCAAGGCAGACGGAGATGCTGATAAGAACGGTTCTGCAGATCTTGCAGCAGCTCTTGCAACCATGAAAGCGGCTACGGATAAGACATCAACAGGTACAAACCTTTATACCGGTGCAGCTTCTCTGGAAACAGCAGCGGGTACTATGTCAGGATATGCAGCACAGCTTCGGGACAGTTCCAAGGCACTGACTGATGGAAATGCACAGATGAAGACAGGGGTAAATCAGCTCTCTGACAGCATTGGCAAGATGGATACAGCGGCAGGCACATTGACCGGCAATAATCAGGCATTGAATGATGGAGCAGCCGGTCTGATCAAGAATGCATCTACCATTACAAAGGGAGCAAAGAAGCTTACAGGTAACAGCAATAAGCTCCGCAAGGGAGCCGTTACGCTGGATCAGGGAACCGGAAAGCTGTTTGCAGGTATGACAAAGCTTGTCAATGCAACTGGTAAGGTTTCTGATGGAATTGACAGTCTCAATGATGGTGCTTCAACCTTAGAGGATGGAATGAAAGAGTTTGATAAGGATGGTATTTCTAAGATTGCAGATACCGTGACGGAGATGCTTGACAGTGCGGATGATCTCAATGACAGACTTTCCAAGATCAGCAGTATTTCCGGTGATTACACAAGTTTCAGCGGAAATGCTGATGGTATGGATGGCAGTGTGAAGTTCATCATGGCAACGGAAGAACTCACTGCAGAGGAAGATTGATCAGATAAGAAGTGTTTAAAGGACGCCCGGGATAACGATTCCGGACGGTTCCATAGAAATGGGGATTTGTATGAGCGAGCGTGTCGAAGAAAAAAAGAAGCAGAAGCAGGAAGCACTCCTGATGTCGGCATTTGAGCTTTTTACCTCCAAAGGGATCAATAACACCTCCATATCCGATATCGCCAAACAGGCAAAAATGGCGAAGGGAACTTTTTATCTGTATTTTAAGGACAAATACGATATCAGGGACAGACTGATCGCCAATAAGGCGAGCCGCCTTTTCGAAAGGGCAGAGGAGGCAATGAGAGAAAAAGAATTCTCCGGTCTGGAAGAAAAGGTAGTATTTCTTGTAAATCATGTAGTGGATCAGCTTGATGAAAATAAAGCGTTGATGCGTTTTATTTCCAAAAATCTCAGCTGGGCTGTATTCTCCCATATCCGTATCAGTAATATGGGGAATATCAAGTGCATGGATATTTTCGATGGGATCCTGGGGGAGTCGGATCGTAAATTCCGTCAGAAGGAGCTGATGATCTATATGATCGTGGAGCTTGTTAGTGCGTCCTGCTACAGCGTGATCCTTTATGGAACGCCGTGTAGTCTGGAGGAATTAAAAGCAGAGCTTGACAAAACGATATGTGGACTGCTGAAGCAGTTTGAAGTAGACTAAATGATGAAAAAGATCTCTGAAAAGAGGTCTTTTTCTTTTGGGGGGTGCATCTTGCGTTTTACGGGAAAATATGGCATCATAAAAGTGAAAAAATAAAGGAAAACGGACGGAAAACAGGAATATATGTATCAGATAAAAGGAGTGAGTGACAGTGGATGAAGGGCTGGCAAAATACGCACAACGCCTGATGGCGGGGGAATGGCTGGAGGAGGCACAATATGCGGATATGATCCGGTTCCGTGATGCCCGGCTGGCAGAGCTTCTGTGCGAATATGCGGCCCGGACGAAAAGACAGCAGTCCGGGGAAGAGATCCGGTGGCTTGGAACCATTGACCTTTCAAGCTACTGCAAAAATAACTGTTATTATTGCGGACTGCGCCGGGACAATCGGTTCGCAAAGCGTTACCGGATGAGTACGGATGAGGTGGTTCAATGCTGCCGCCGGGGACTGGAGCAGGGGATTACCCGGTATCTGATCCAGGGAGGAGATGATCTCTGGTATACGCCGGACCGGATCGGGGAGATGATACGTCAGATCCGACATTTATCCGCAGATGTAGATATTTATCTGGCACTGGGAGAAAAATCAAGGGCTGTTTATCAGAAATGGAAAGCTGCCGGGGCAAAGGGATATATTCTTTGTCATCAGACAGCAGAGGACAGAGCATATCACAGACTGCATCCGGGCAATATGTCCCTGCTTCGGAGAAAGCAGTGTCTGTGGGAACTGAAGGAACTGGGTTATATGGTTGGGAGTGGTTTTATGATCGGAACTCCTTATCAGAGGGTGACAGGTCTGGCAGAGGAGTTTTCTTTTTTGCGTCAGCTTGCACCGGACATGATGGTGGTGGAATCTTTTATTGCCACAGAGGGGACTCCCTTTGAAAAGGAGAGAAATGGGATGATGGATCTGGTATACTTTATGACATCTCTGCTTCGTCTTTCTTTTCCGGGACTTCATATGCCTGTGGGACAGACGGTGCAGATGATGGACAGGGAGGGGACTTTTCGGGCAATACAGGCGGGTGCTGATATGGTTCCGGTGGATCTGACTCCGTTGGAGCAGAGAAACAGCTATCATTGCTGTAAAAAGACGATGATGCGGGGGAGGATCGGTGTGGAGGATATGGAATTTCTGCAGGGAGAACTGCAGAAAGTGCAGTAATGCGGAAGTCCGTCCCGGGATGTGACTTTCCAGAGGGGCGTGGTGATTAGAATGAGATTGCGGCTGGTAGTGGATCAATATGCAGGAGATGACGGGATCGCAAGTGCTTTGCGGCAGGAGCAAGTGTTTGTTACAGAGCAGGAGGATGCTTATGATGCTGTTCTTATTTGTCTGAATGGACAGGAGGATATGTTTGGGCGGTTGTCAGAGTTTCGGGACAATCATGCATGTCCGATCGTTGTAAACGGATATGATAGAAATCGTTCCTACTACGAGGAGATACGTTGTCTGGAAATGGGAGCCGATGATTATGTCCCGGCAGGGACATTGGCACCGGTGCTGATCCTGCGGCTGGAACGTCTGATCCGGTTATATCGTGGAGAGACGGGGGCTTTTCGGTACCGGCAGGGGCTGGTGGAGCTGACAAAGCAGAAGGATTTTGTTTGGCAGGGAGATTGCCTGGAACTGACGGGCAAAGAGTACAGGCTGTTTCAACGCCTGTTGCGGGAAAACGGACAGATTGTTTCCACCGGGGAACTAATGCAGCTATGGTGTCAGGGAGAGGCTGCAGGGAAGGATGTACTCAATACCATGATCCGTAAGCTTCGAATCAAATGTAAAGACACGCCGTTTCGGATCGTGAATTGTTATGGGAGAGGATACGCTTTGAAATACGACAGCAGAAAATGCAATGTTTGAGACAATAAATTAGTATTTATTGCGTATATTGTTTTGTATACTGTAGGAAAGCGAATGAAAATATTATATCGGGGCAGGAGCTGCCGGGAAAGGTATGGTGTATTTATGAAGTTTACAAAGATGCATGGATGCGGGAATGATTATGTATATGTGAATTGTATGAAAAAGATGATCGAGGATCCGGCAAAGGTATCCCGGTTTGTCAGTGACCGTCATTTTGGAGTGGGATCGGATGGACTGATCTTGATCTGTCCTTCAGAGCAGGCAGATTTCCGGATGGCAATGTATAATGCAGATGGCTCTGAGGGAGAGATGTGCGGAAACGGGATCCGCTGCGTAGCAAAGTATGTTTATGATTATGGTCTCACAGACAAAACCAGCATTTCCGTAGAGACAAAGGGTGGTATGAAATATCTGGATCTGACGGTCGAAGATGGAAAGGTTCAGATGGTAAAGGTCAATATGGGATCTCCGATCTTAAATCCGGCACAGATACCGATCCTTTCGGAGAAGGAGCAGTTTATTGACGAGCCGGTGGAGGTAGATGGAGTTGTTTACAGGATGACAGGAGTTTCCCTGGGCAATCCTCATGTGGTGACATTTGTAGATGATACCTCGTCGCTGGACCTGGAAAAGATCGGACCTTCTTTTGAAAATCATAAGCTGTTTCCGAAACGGATCAATACCGAGTTTGTTCAGGTGTTAAATGATCATGAGATCAATATGAGAGTCTGGGAACGTGGATCCGGAGAGACGCTGGCATGCGGAACGGGAACATGTGCCTCTGCGGTGGCATGCGTTTTGAACGGTAAGACAAAGGAGCATTTGACGGTTCATCTTCTGGGAGGAGATCTGGAGATTTTTTATGACCGGGAGAATGATACCGTGTGGATGACCGGACCGGCGAGTGTTGTTTATGACGGAGAACTCAGTGAAGAGTCCATGAAAATGATCAAATAATGAAACAATAGAAAGGAAGAAGATATCATGCAGTTAAAGACATTGTTGGAAGATATGGAGTATCAGGTGGTACAGGGAAATACCGATCAGGAGATATCGGCACTGATCTACGATTCCCGCAAAGCGGCACCGGGAGCTGTCTTTGTATGTATCTGCGGAGCCGTGCGGGACGGTCATGATTTTGCAAAAGAGGTTACAGAGAAGGGATGTCCGGTTCTGATCGTACAGAAGGATGTAGAGGTGTCAGCAGATGTGACAGTAATACGCGTGGAGGATACCAGACTGGCACTGGCGCAGGCGTCTGCGGCATTTTTCGGTCATCCGGCAAAGGAGCTCACCACGATTGGTATTACCGGAACCAAGGGGAAAACAACAGCAACCTATATGGTTCGTTCCATATTGGAGCATTCCGGCTACAAGACGGGACTCATTGGAACAATTGAAACCATTATCGGTGAGGAGAAGATCCCGTCTGCCAATACGACGCCGGAGTCCTATGTGGTGCAGGAATCCTTCCGTAAGATGGTAGATGCCGGCTGCAAATGTGTGGTCATGGAAGTATCTTCACAGGGACTGATGCTTCACCGTGTCAGCGGCTTTGTTTTTGATTATGGTATCTTTACCAATCTGGAGCCGGATCATATCGGACCGAATGAGCATAAGGATCTGGCAGATTATATTCACTGTAAGAGTCTGTTATTCAGGCAGTGCCGTCAGGGTATTTTTAATGCAGATGATTCTCATCTGGAGGAAATCCTGCAGGGGCATACCTGTGAGGTGGAGACCTATGGATTTTCGGAGAATGCCGATCTGCGTGCTTCGGGTGTGCATCTGATGGATAAGGGAGGCACTCTGGGAGTTGCCTATCATATGAGCGGTAAGCTGGATATGGATGTGGAGATCGATATTCCGGGCAAGTTTAGTGTTTATAATTCCATGACAGCCATTGCAATCTGTCGTCACTTTGGGGTGAAAGAGGAGACGATTCTGGATTCCCTGTCCAAGATCCGTGTCAAAGGACGGGTGGAGATCGTACCGGTTTCTTCGAAGTTTACGCTGATGATCGATTATGCACATAATGCCATAAGTCTGGAGAGCCTGCTTTCCACGCTGAAAGAATATCATCCGAAACGTCTTGTATGTCTGTTTGGATGTGGTGGAAACCGTTCCAGAGACAGACGTTTCCAGATGGGAGAGGTATCCTCAAGACTTGCGGATCTGACCATTGTTACCTCGGATAATCCGAGAAATGAGGAGCCACAGGCGATTCTGGATGATATCGTAACAGGGGTTCAAAAGGCGGATGGAGAATATGTCACGATCATCGACCGGGCAGAGGCGATCCGTTATGCCATTGAGAATGCCAGAGAGGGAGATGTCATCGTACTGGCAGGCAAGGGACACGAGGATTATCAGGAGATCAAAGGCCAGAAGCATCATATGGATGAGCGTGAGCTGGTTGCCGATGTGGTGAAGGATGGTAACTTCTTAAAGTAATGGGAAATGGGGAAACATATGATATTTGCAGATGTGATCGTAGATATATCCGTAAAAAGCCTTGACCGGCCGTTTCAGTATATTGTGCCGGAACAGATGCTAGAGGATGCGGTGATCGGAGCAATGGTGATCATTCCCTTTGGCAGTGGTAACAGGGAGTTAAAGGGATATATCATCGGCCTGTCCGGTGAGGCCAAGTTTGATGTTGATAAGACCAAGGCAATAAAGGAGATCGTAAAGCAGGGAGTGGTTGCAGAATCACACCTGCTTTCCCTTGCTTATTGGATCAAAGAAAATTACGGCTCTACGATGAATGATGCCATTAAGGCAGTGCTTCCGGTGCGACGGGAGATCAAAAAGAAGATCAGCCGTACTGTGTCCCCTCTCGTGGTACGAAGTGAAATGGAGCAGCTTTTGCAGGAATATGCCCGAAAGCATTACAAGGCAAAGGTGAGGGTATTACAGGCACTTCTTGATCAGGAGGATTATGAAGAGGGCATTTCTTATGAGGTGCTCCAGAGAGATTATAAAGCGACTCCTGCGGTGCTTCGCAGCCTGCAGGAGCAGAAGCTGCTTCAGATATCGGAAAGCCGCCAGTACCGGAATCCGGTGCATCAGTCCGGCGTGCAGGACCGGCCGCCGGTACTGAATGAAGAACAGCAGGTGATCGTTGACGCGGTGACGAAGGATTATCTGGCGGGAGTCCGCAAAACATATCTGATCCATGGGGTGACCGGCAGCGGCAAGACAGAGGTTTATATGGGGATCATTGAACAGGTGATCGCACAGGGGCAGCAGGTGATCATGCTGATCCCGGAGATCGCCCTGACCTTTCAGACGGTAAACCGTTTTTACCGCCGGTTTGGAGAACGGGTTTCGGTCATGCATTCCCGGTTATCCCAGGGGGAGAAATTTGATCAGTTTGAACGGGCAAAGGCAGGGAAGATTGACATTATGATCGGTCCCCGTTCTGCTCTGTTTACGCCTTTTGAACGGCTGGGACTGATCGTGATGGATGAGGAGCATGAGACAAGTTATCAGAGTGAAATGCCACCGAAATATCATGCCAGAGAGGTGGCGGTCCACCGGGCAGCCATGACAGGTGCCAGCGTGATCCTGGGATCGGCAACACCGTCTTTGGAGTCTTATTACCGGGCACAGAAGGGCAGATATCAGTTATTTACCATGACTCATCGTGCGGGAGGAGCCGTGCTTCCACAAATCTGGGTAACGGATCTGCGGGAGGAGCTGGAACGGAAAAACCGATCCATATTTGGAGGAAAACTCACAGAGCTGATGGAGGATCGTCTGCACAAAAAAGAACAGATCATATTATTTTTGAACCGGCGAGGTTATGCGGGATCTGTCTCATGCAGAAAATGCGGAGAGGTGTTGAAATGTCCTCACTGTTCCGTCTCTCTGACTGCACATATGCGGTATGGCCGGCTGGATCAGCTGGTATGTCATTACTGTGGATACCAGACACCGATGCCGGCACATTGCCCAAGCTGCCAGTCAAAATATATCGGTACCTTTGGAATCGGCACCCAGAAGGTCGAGCAGATGGTGCGGGAACGATTTCCACAGGCAGGAGTGCTTCGGATGGATGCGGATACCACTACTGGAAAGGAAGGGCATGAGAAGATCCTTCAGGACTTTGCATCGGGAAGTGCCGATATTCTAATCGGAACCCAGATGATCGTGAAAGGACATGATTTCCCAAATGTGACTCTGGTTGGTATTCTGGCGGCGGATCTGTCCCTGAATGTGGGAGATTTCCGGGCAGCGGAGAGAACATATCAGCTTCTTGCCCAGGCGGCAGGCAGAGCCGGACGTGGAGAAAAACCGGGGGATGTGGTACTTCAGACCTATCAGCCGGAGCATTACAGCATTGTGGCGGCTGCAAAGCAGGATTATCTGGGATTTTATCAGCAGGAGCTGATTCAGAGACAAATCTTGCATTATCCGCCGGTTTCTAATATACTGGGAGTATTGGTGCTTTCTGAGAGCCTGCATCATGTCAGGGAGCTTTCGGAAGAACTGGCAGAGCAAATGAGGCAGTATGAACAGGTCGTGATCCTGGGACCGGCTCCGGCGGCACTGGCAAAAGCAAAGGACGTGCATCGGTATATTATTTATGCCAAATGCAGGGATTACCGGGTGCTCCGTCAGATCAAAAACAGGCTGGAGCAATCTATGAAAGCACAGGAAATGTACAGGGACTGCAGACTGCAGTTTGATTTTAATTTATAAAGATGGAGACAGGTGTCTCCCGGAAAGGAAGGTAGCATAATGGCACTTCGTACAATACGCACTATTGGAGATGAATTATTATATCAGAAATCCAGAGAGGTTAAAAAAATGACTCCCCGGACGCAGACATTGATCGGGGATATGCTGGAGACGATGTATGATGCACAGGGCGTGGGTCTGGCGGCACCGCAGGTTGGTGTACTGAAACGGATCGTTGTGATCGATGTTTCTCCGGAGGGAGATCAACCGGTCATCCTGATCAACCCGGAGATCATAGAGAAGTCCGGAGAACAGACCGGTTATGAGGGCTGCTTAAGTGTACCGGGCAAGACAGGGATTGTGACCCGTGCCAATTACTGCAAGGTGAAGGCTTTAAATGAAAATATGGAAGAGATCGTGGTAGAGGGCGAGGAGCTTTTCGCGAGAGCACTTCAGCATGAGATCGCTCATCTGGAGGGACAGTTGTATGTTTCTCTGGTAGAGGGGGAGCTGATGAATAATTCCGATCTGGAGGAGCAGGACTAGTGTGAAAAGAACTTCTAATTACTCAGAGCAGGGGCTCTTTCGTAAAGAAGTTTTAAGTTTCACACAGGAAAAAGCGAAAGCTTTTTCATTGCTATTTGAGTCACTGCATTGCAGTGACGTGGGGAATAGAGAAAAGGAGGATGATATGAGAGTTGTATTTATGGGAACCCCGGATTTTGCAGTGCCGACATTACAGGCTCTGCTTGACAGCAGACACGATGTGGTTGGCGTTGTGACGCAGCCGGATCGTCCGAAGGGACGGAGCGGAAAGCTGCAGGCTTCCCCGGTCAAGGAAAAGGCGGTTAAGGCCGGCGTGCCGGTATTGCAGCCGGAAAAGGTCAAGGATCCGGCATTTTTTCCGGAGCTTGAAGCATTACAGCCGGATGTGATCGTTGTGGCAGCCTTTGGACAGATCCTTCCGGAGACGATTTTAAACCTGCCGGAATACGGCTGCATGAATGTCCATGCGTCACTGCTGCCAAAGCTTCGCGGAGCCGCACCAATCCAGTGGTCCGTGATCGACGGAGATGAAGAGAGCGGTGTTACGATCATGCAGATGGACAAGGGACTGGATACCGGAGATATTCTTCTGATGGAGAAATACAAGCTTGATCCGAAAGAGACAGGAGGAAGCCTGTTTGACAAGCTGTCAGAGCTTGGCGGTCCGTTGCTTTTGCAGGCTCTTGATCTGGCGGAAAAGGGAGAATTGTCTCCGGTTCCCCAGGAG